>OCZT010000582.1_pt1 | contig 36578 bp, 7 predicted proteins | sample 1539031 | NCBI WGS metagenome assembly OCZT01 (sample SAMEA3539308, study PRJEB22396) | soil metagenome | biome: tundra; feature: field; material: soil | place: USA | collected 2010-05 | depth 0.15 m | reverse complement strand
GGCGACCACCAACGGGACCTACTTCACCAACGCCAATTCCGCGACCTGGTTCGCCAGCCGGCCGGCTCCGGGGGCGCCCTTCCGGTTTGAGCTGGATTACATGTATGTCGCCAACGCAGGCGCCGCCAACGGGCTCCCCAGCACCTACAACATCGTCGTCATGGGCAACAACGGGTATTACGACCCGCTCGTTATCCGCACAACCGACCTGATGCTCGGGGCTTACAACAACGGGACCTTTACGCCCTACAACATCGCGCTAACTCAGAACCAGGAATATTACCTGTGCCTGGAATGCAATGGCGGCGGCGCGGCAACGGTCTATACCCTGACCATCAACCGGACCAACAGCTCGACCATTTACGCGGGGTTCGACGCCAACTCCTATTATCCAATGGGGCTGGGCGCCTGCGGCGGGCGCGTCCACGACCTGCGGGTTTACCAGACCTCCCCGGTCAGCCACGAGGCCATCGAGGTGTGGCAAGGCGGAAACCTGATCGCCATCGACGACGATGTCGTGGTCAACAACTGCACCGCGGGCCTCACCTACCAGATTCGCACGACCCCGCTCTCCTGCACGACCGACGTGGCCGCGGGCAAGATCGCCACGGAATCCTCCATCGTGAATCCGGCAGCCAATGCGGTGGACAACAACAACAGCACCTACAGCAGCACGGGCAACGACACGGGCGCCTGGCTCATGGTGGACCTGGGGCAGTCCTACCCGATCAACTCTGTTGAGGTCTGGAACCGCTTCGACCAGCCCAGCGCCGCCTATCTCAACGTCATCATCTCCGACACCAACAGCTCGAACCCGGCAATTCTCACCAATTACGCGATCAACTGCGGCGGGGGCGCCGTGGGCTGGTTTGGCGCGGACGCTTATGCCTCGGGGGGCTCGACCTGGAGCTGCGGCAACGCGATCGACACCAGCGCGGTGACCAATCCGGCGCCCATGGCAGTGTATCAGTCACAGCGCTACGGTAATTTCACCTACACGATCCCGAATCTGTTGACCAACGGCAGCTACACGGTCCGGCTCCACTTCGCGGAATGCAGTTGCACCGGCCCAAACCAGCGGCAGGCAAACGTCGTCATCAACGGGAGGCAGGTCCTGACCAATTTCGACGTATTTGCCGCAGCCGGCGCCGGGAACAAGGCCAATATCCAGTCATTCACCGTCACGCCCAACAACAGCGGACAAATCACCATCCAGTTCATTTCGATAGTGGCAAACGCGGCGGTCGAGGGCATCGAAGTCATCCCCACATCGGACACCGCGGCGGCCTTCCAAGCCAGCCAGACGGCGAACGGACTGTACTATTACCCCTATCCGGGCTCGGCCCAGTGGCCCACGACGATCCCAATCGGCAGGAGCGGGCGCTACGTCCGGGTCCAGCAAACGATGGTAGGGAGTTCCCTGGGCCTGTCTTCCCTGAAGGTCAACAGCACGCCGACCATCAACGGACAGGTCAACATCTCCGTGTCCGAGTTCAACCTGTCGGCTGACGGGAACAGCCCGGAGGCGGCCAAGCTGTTGCCCTTCGCCAACCAGGTCACCACCTGGGCGCTCCCCAACGGCGCGGTCTCAGCGACGAACTACGTGGCCGCCGACTCCCAGGAGGTGGCTTACGCCACGTGGTATAGCGGCGAGTGGAACCCCGGGGGCGTTGGCGGCGGATCCATCTGGTACAACTTCGTGCCGCCCGTTTCGGGGAGCACCATCATCGCGAGTTCCGGCGCGGTCGGGGAATACCTTGCGCTCTATCCGGGGCCGAACACGTCCGGAAACATCACTTACGGCTGGGGGCCGTTCCAGCTCAACCTCAATGGAGGGACTCCCTACTGGCTGCAAGTGGGCCTGGCGAGCTACGGGTTGGAGGGAGTGACCCTCACGATCGTCAGCCCTCCGCCCAACGACAACTGGGCCAACGCCATAAACGTCAACTTCGTGACCAACGCGCTGGTGACCTCCTCACCGGACGGGCCCGTGACCAACTACACCTGCACCGCCAGCTTCGTGGGGCAGAACTACCTGGCGAGCCGGGATGCCGGCGAATACAATATAGCCAACTATACGGGCGTGGCCACGACAGGCCGTTCGGTCTGGTGGACGATCACGGCTCCGGCAAACGGTTACATCACGATTGACCCCACCAAATCCTCGTTCCTCACGGAGTTGGGCCTGAGGCCGGAAAGCGTCGGTGTTGGGAGCAGCTACGGCGGCTACTGGGTTGTCAACAACGGGAAGATTGTCAACGCCTACCTGAGCGCCGGCACCCGATACAAGCTCTGCGTCGATGGTTCCAGCCAGGACACCGGGCCGGGCATGGGCGGCATCAACCTCGACATCACATTCGTCCCTTGCCCGTCCAACGACAACTGGGCCAGCCCGACGCCCGTGACTCTCCAGACCAACGTGCTCACGGGAACGGTTCCCGACGGAGTTGCCCTTTACACGAATTACACGGGATCGGTGGCCTCCCACAACATTGGGGCCACCTACGAGGGCGGCGAATACCCGATCAACAACTACTCCAGTCAGGGGGCGCCCGGACGCTCCGTGTGGTTCAGCTTCACGGCCCCCGCCAGCGGCTATCTCAAGATCGACCCCACCAAGAGCGCCTTCCGCGCGCAGATCGGCATCAAGGCGCCCGGGCAAGCGGTCAGCTCGAGCTGGGGCGGGCCCAACGCCTACGCCGTCAATTCGGCGCTCACCTACTATGTAAACGCCGGGTCCACCTACATGATCTGCGTTGACGGCACGTCTTCCGACGCCGGCTACGAGATCATCAACCTGGACTTCAAACTCGACGCCTCGCCAGGCAACGATTACTGGGCCAACCCGACGCCCATCATTTTTCAGACCAATATCGCCACCATCAGCATGCCCAACGGCACGGCCACCAACAACTATTACACTGCCTACGGCATCGGCAACAGCATCGCCGCCACCTACGAGGGCGGCGAGTACCCGATCAACAATTACTCCAGCCAAGGGGCGCCGGGCCGGTCCGTATGGTTCACATTCACCGCGCCCTATACTGGCACCCTGACCATTGACCCCACCAAGAGCACTTTCCGGACGCAGATCGGCATCAAGGCTCCCGGGCAAGCGGTCAACTCTAGCTGGGGCGGCCCCAATGCTTACGCCGTGAACTCGATACTCTCATACGGGGTTACGGCCGGGAACACCTACATGCTGTGCGTTGACGGCACTTCTTCCGACGCCGGCTATGGATTCATTGATCTCGCCTTGCAGATCAACGCGATCCCCTACAATGACGTGTTTCCCGGACCGATGCTCGCCTTCGCGACGAACACCGTCCAGGAAACCGTGGCGGAGTTCAGCGTCACCAACTTCCTTTACACGGCGAGCGCTGTCAGCGCGAACAACTATGCCCTCCAGGACAGCGGCGAGTATTCGCTGTGCAGCCAATACAGCGCCCCCTGCCTGGGCAGAACCATCTGGTGGAGCTTCAACCCGCCCGTCCAATCGTATGCCACGATCTCGCTGGCCGGCAGCACCTTTGACACGCTCCTGGCCGGCGGCGTGTTTAACGGGGTCAATAACGGCAAGTCCTGGTACAATGACGATGCCAACGGGCTGGTGACCAGCGCGGCCACCGTCCTGGTGTATCCCGGCCAGACCAACCGGATCGTGGTGGACGGCAAGAGCGGCGCTTCCTCCGGCAGCGTCGGGGGAGTCAACCTCACTGTCACCCTGGGCGCGCCGACCAACGACTTCTACGCCAATGCCCAGGTCTTGACCCCGCAGAGCGTCTTGTCCGCCGGCAACATGACCGGCATCGGCATCCGTGTCCCCGGCTCAACCACTTACGCCAGCAACGAGGGTGAGAACTGGGCGGGAAACAGTTGGCTCACGGTCCCGCCCAACAAGAACGTGTGGTTTTCCTACGCGGCTACCAACAGCGGGACCATCTACCTGACGGTCGAGAGCGCGGGCAACCACCTCGTCGCGGTCTACAGTGGCAGTTCATTCAACAGCGGCTGGATCGGCGGCAGTGTCGGCGTCCAGGGAGCAGCGCCCAATGCGGCCTGCACCTTCACCGCCACCGCCGGCACGACCTACAAGATTTGCGTCGACGGCACCGTCCCGGGGCCTTTCATCCTCAACCTCAAGCATTACAGCACCGCGGCGCCGGTCAACGATACTTTCGTCAATCGCATCCCGCTCACCAACGGGATCACGACCAGCGGCACCCTGGCGGGTTCAGCGCGCGAGTCCGGCGAGCCCTCGTATCACGGCGGCAATGGCAGCGTCTGGTACAGTTTCGTGGCGGTCTGCACGGGACAACTGGAGGTGGACACACTGGGCAGCGCCGGCGACACCATCATCGCCGCATACACCACCAATACGGTCCCCGGCCAGGTCAACAACCTGACCTATCTGACCGCCAACAACGACGCGGACGGCAAAACCTCCAGCCGCATCTCGGTGCCCGTGACGGCGGGCAGAGAGTACGAGATCGCGGTGGCCTTGAACAGCGGCACGCTTCAGAACTTTGTCATCACCCCCCGTCTCACCTGCTCGGGGTATGTTGAGGCCGATCCCGGCACCGGGAACTTCCTGGAATATGGGACCGTGTTCCTCACCACACCGGGCGGCGGAAGCATCTACTACAGCCTCAACGGCGGAGCCTACCAGCTCTACACCAACGGTCCCACCATCACCCCGACGAACCTGGTCTATGTGGGCGTCACCAATGGGATATTCACCAAAACTGGCGGCGGCAACAACTGGAACGCCGGGTTCACCTCCGGGGAGACGATCGCGGGAGACGGTTTCGCGGAATGCGTGGCCACGGTCATTAACCAGGATTCAATGTTCGGTCTGCAGGCCACCTACTCCTCGGCCAGCTATACCGGCATCGACTACGCATTCAACCTGTCGGGCAGCGGCCAGCTCCAGATCTTCGAAGCAGGGACTTACAAGGCGACAGGTGGGTATTACAACGGTGGGGACAGGCTTCGGATCGTTCGCACCGGCAACATCGTGCGCTACTACCGGAACGGGGGCCTGGTCTGCACCAGCTCGGTCACATCCGCAGGCCCCCTCCACTTCGTGGCCTCGATGTATCAGCAGGGAACCTGCACCCTGGGGCCGTGTTACCTGCGCAACGCAGGGCTCGCCAACGAGACGGGCGTCGTCATCTCGTCCGGGGACGTGAACGGGAACGCCACCCTTTCGGCCTACAGCCAGGCGGGCAGCGTGAACAGCTGGAACTACACAGTTCAGGCGGCTCCCGCGGTGGTCCTCAAGGGCAATTACCTCACTTGGACGAACCTGAGCGGCGTTTACCAGGCAGGGACCCTGTTGACCAAGTATTCGGCCAACAATGCCTGGGGCAACGCCTTGGGCGTCTCGGTGGACTCCAGCTCAGGGGATTGCTCGGCTGACTTCGTCGTTTCCCCCGGCTCATCCTACAACATGGCCGGATTGACGGCCAACAACACAATATCCGGTTACGGGGATCTCAACTTCGCCTGGCACAACGCCAATGGCGTCCTCTACATCTACGAGAGCGGCACCTACCGCGGCTGCTTTGGCCCCACCGTCCCTGGCGACGTTCTGCGGGTCGAACGTCTCGCCTCGACCATCAACTATTACCAGAACGGCAATTTGCGCTACACGTCAAGCCTCTCCAGCTCCGGGACCCTGCGCGCCGCGACGACGATTTACTGGACTGCAACCCAACTGGGGCCGGCCTCATTTTACCTGCCGCAATCCCCGGCCGTCACGATCGTGCCCAGCCCCTACAGTGATTCGACGCTCTACACATCCGCGCCCCCGCCGACGGCGGCCCCAACCGTCACGAGCAGTTCGCCGGATGGCTTCGCCCAGCCGCCATCCCTGGCCAGTTCCGCCAACTTTCGCTTCAGGAACTTCCGCACCGGCGCCATCCCCAGCGCGGACGTGCTGCTCTCGTATCTGGTGAACTCGCTGCCGGGGCTTGTGTTTCAGGTGCCCGGGCCCGTCATCTACACCCCCAACCCGATCACGGTCGTTTCGCCTTCAGGCGTGGGCGGCACATGGACGATCACTTTCCCCAACGGCAGCAAGTCCACCGGTTCGGGAAGCGGCAGCTACACTTTCAGTCCGCAGGGAGGCGGTACCTACGCGGCCACCCTCTACGCCCCGGGCTACAACATCCCCTCCGCTTCGACCAACCTGTCATTTGTCGTCAACGATTTGGGGATCACGCCCAGCGGGACCTATGGCGCCATCCCGTTCTACGTCAACGCGTGGGGCACTTACCCGCTCAGCATCTATTACACCTTCGCCGCGCAGGGGACGCCGAATATCCTGTACACCAACCCCATCGTATTGGGGAACACCAACGTCACCATCCGGTTCATGGGGACGCGTCCCGGTTTCACGCCACAATATCTGACCGGGGCATACGCCTATTCGCCAAACGTCATCATCTCCCCAATCGGAACGTTTTCCAACGCCACCGCCTTCACCGTGAGCGGGGGAAGCGGCCTTCAATACCAGGTGGGGAGCGGACCGTGGCAGGCCTACCCCGGACCTTTCACGCTGGATGGCATACCTGGGGGCAGCGATTTCCTGCGCGGCTGCGCCCAGATGTCTCCGGGCGTCTACGGCCCGACCAACAGCACCCGGGTGAGCTTTCAAGCCGATTACCCCACGGTCACGCCGGCCAGCGGGACAGTGAGCGGCACATACGCCGTATCGGCACAGTCGGACACCATCGGTGCCACCGTTTTTTACGCCATGGGAGATGCGATGGGCAGCATGCCCGCACTGGCCTCCGTGACCAACCTTTATACTGGCCCCATCAGTCTCAGCGGTTCCTGCAAATTTCTTTTCATCGCCCGGAAGGTCAACTACCTGGACAGCGCGCCCGTCACCAACGCATACACCGCCCAGTTGCCTCCACCGTCTTTTGTCACGCCCGGCGCCACCTTCAGCGGCCCCGCGCCGATCAGCGTGCAGTCAGCCGACAACTACGGCGGCACGTTTGTGCTGGAGAGCCCCTCGGGAGCGGTCCAGACCGTGAACACCACCAATAGCACCGCCAGCTTCACCATAAACGAGGGGGGGCAATATACGCTCCTCTTGCAGCGCAACGGCTGGACCCCCTCGCCACCCGTCACGCAGAGCTACAACTTCGTCTTCTCGGACCTCTCGATCGGCCCCGCCTCGACCTGCCTCTACGCGCCGACGATCATCAGCATCAACTGGGATGGCACGAACCCCAAGACCCCAACGGTGTATTACACGCTCGACGGGAGCGCGCCGACGACCAACTCAACGCGCTACACCGGCGCATTCACGCTCACTAATTCCGCCACGGTCACCGCCCTCGGAATTCGCGCCGGATACACCAGCACCTGCGTCAGCAACAATTACATCTACGAGTTCTCCGTCACGGCCTGGCCGCCGTCGGGAACCTATAACAACGCCCTTTCGCTCTCCTTGAGCAACAGCCAGGCGCTGGCCATCGACTATCAGGTGAGCGGCGGCGAGTGGCAAACTTACACCGGTCCGTTCAGCCTCGACGGGACGGGGAGCGGCAACGTGGGCTTGAGCACCCGCTACGATACCGCAACGCCATGCCCCGGACCGACGAACCTCTGTTCTTACTCGTTCAAGGCCGCCGACCCGATCATCACACCCGCCGGCACGAACTTCAACGGGAGCTTGACCCTATCGGCCGCCGACAGCACCGCAGGGGCGGCGATCTTCTACGCAGTTGGCGATACGAACGGGAACTCGCCCTCTGCCTCAGCCATCACGAACCTTTACACCGGGCCAATCACCGTCGCCTCAACGCGCCAGTTCATCTTCCAGGCCCGGAAAAACGGCTACCAGGACAGCGGGCAGGTGCCGCAGACGTATTCCTGTTCATTGCCCGCACCCGGCTTCGGAACGCCGGGCGGCACCTTCACCAATGCAACCGCCATTGCGCTCAACTCGCCCTTGAATACGTCTCAGAGCTTTGTGCTGAGCTTCCCCGATGGGACCTCGCAGACCAACACGGTCACGGGCACAACCACCTCGATCACCATCAACCAAACGGGCAATTACCAGTTGCAATTGTTCAAGAGCCCCTGGCTGCCCTCCCTGATCGTCACCAACGCCTACACGTTCCAGTGCGCCGATCTGAGCGTGACGCCCGCCAGCATGAATTTCAGCTTCCCCATGGCGGTGCAGGCCGCCAGCGGCAGCAACCCCAAACCGATGACCAGCTTCTATACGAGCGACGGCACGCTGCCCACGACCAACTCCGCGCTTTACACCGGCGCCATCAGCGTGAGCAACACGATCACGCTCCGGTTTTTGGGCACGAGACCGGGATATTTCCCGCAGTATGTGGATCGGCAGTACAACTATGCGCCGGGATGCACTATCTCTCCACCAACCAGCACCAACTCGCAGGCGATCACGGTCACCATCACGCCCGTCAACGGCAACTCGGCCATTTATTTTCGGCTCAACGGCGGCGCGTGGACCAATTACGCGAATCCATTCACGCTGGACGGTTATGCGGGGGGAGCGGCGTTGATGGAGGTTTACACCGTGACGGGGCCATACGCCAGCGCCACCAACCAGACGACTTACACCTTCCAGATTGCCCCGCTTTCGGTCAACCCGCCGACCGGAGACCCAACGGGCGGCAGCAGCGTCACGGCAGGCACAGCCACCCCGGCGGCCTCCTTGTATTATGGTTGCAGCTACTCAGGCGACATCCCGGGCGATTCCAGCCTTACCAATCTTTACACCGGGCCAATGGCTCTCACCAACACCGCGGTTTTGCTCTTTGAGGGTCGCAAGAACGGCTATCTCAGCACCCGGTCCACGAATATTTACTCCGGCAAATTGCCGCTGCCGGTCTTTCTGACCCCCTCCGCCACGTTCACCAACCAAACCACGGTCGCGATGCAATCCGGGCTGGCCGGGCTCAGTTCCGGCTGGACCGTGATTACGCCCAGCGGCAAGACAAACACCTACGCTTCGAGCACGGACACGCTTCAGATGGGCATCAATGAAAGCGGCGTTTTCCAAGTCAAAAACACCCGGCAGAACTGGCTGGATTCCGATTACGCGGCCCAGACCTACAACTTCGTGGTGCAGGATTTGGTGGTGAGTCCGCCCAGCGGCGATTTCGGTTCGAATCTGACGGTCACAGCCCAGAGTTCCCTCAACAACCCTAACCCGCTCAAAATCTATTACACCACCGACTACACGGTGCCGACGACCAATTCCACGCTCTACAGCGGGAGCATCGTTATCAGCAATGACACCACCTTCAACTGGCTGGCCACGCGCTGGGGATACGCCCCCCAATACGCCACCAACGCCTATCGCTATGTCCCGCCGTTGGTGTTCCAACCGGGCGCCGGCACGTACTCCAACGCGATCACGGCCAGTTTGAGCACCGCCGCTGCGGGCGCCGCGATATTCTACTCGCTCGACGGGACCAACTGGGGCAATTACACGAGCCCATTCGTGCTCGACGGGCTGAACAACGGGACGGGAACGCTGCAGGCTTATTACACGAACGGCACCTGCGGCTCCACCGGCGCCTGCGCATTCGCTTTCGTATGCGCCCCGCTCACCGTCAATCCTGCGAGTTTGACCCTCAGCGGACCGATCAGCGTCACAGCGAGCACGGTTACCACGAACACGACCATCCAGTATTCGTTCAACAACAGCACCCTCGACACGTCAAACTTGACGAATGTTTATGCGGAGCCCATTAGCGTTTCCAACCGCTCCTTCCTGGCCTTCCAAGGCTCCAAGCCCGGCTATCAGAGCACCGCCCCGGTCCAGCGCAAATACATCGAAAAACTGCCTCCGCCGGTGTTCCTGACGCCCAGCGGCGCGTTCAGCAACCAGACCCCAATTTCTCTGGAAGTTTCGCGCGTGGCGCCGGGGTTGAGCCTGACCCTCACCGGCCCGGACGGAACCTTCACGGCCAGCGCCCCGGTGGCGGCTTCCGGGCGGCCCACCGCGACCTTCAACCTCAACGGCACCGGCAACTATCAGGCGAGCGCCACCGGTACGGACTGGGCAAGTTCCGACCCGGCCACCAACAGCTACAGTTTCGTGGTGCAGGACCTGGTTACCACGCCGAGCCAATTGTTCAACCGGACGAACTTTGCGGTTGCTGCCGTAAGTTCGCTGGGGCCGGCAAATCCCAAACCGCTCACCATTTACTACACGACAGACGGGAGCATCCCGACCCCCAGCAGCACACTTTACACAGCGCCGCTGACTCTTTCGAATACCACCACAATTACGTGGCTGGCGGCGCGCAACGGATACACGCCGCAGTACGCCAGCAATACCTACACGTATGTCCCGCCCGTCACGGTCAGTCCGCCGCCCGGCTGGTACAGCAACGCCATCGATGTCGCGCTGACCTCACCGGGCGGCCAACCCGTAACTTACACGTTGGACGGCGCGAATTGGCTCACTTGGACGGGGCCGATCCATCTTGATGGATTTGGGAGCGGAACGCTGACTTTGACCGCGACCTATCCCGGCGGCGCCAACAGCGCCTTTGTTTACACCTTCAAAGCCCTCCCGCCCTCGGTCAACCCGGAAAGCCAAACTCTCACCGGCCCGATTTCGGTTACGGCCGCGATGGGCGGGACGGCCGGCTCGACCCTGATTTACTTCCAGGGCGATCAGGGCGGGGGGATCGCCACGACCAACCTGCCGGCTCAAGTTTACGTCGCTCCCCTCCCGGTGAGCGCAAGCCGTTCCTTCATCTTCCAGTGCGTGAAGAACGGGTACCTCGCCAGCGACGCGGTCAACCGCATCTTCACGGGCAAACTGGCCGCGCCAACCGTCCTGACCGCCGCCCAAACCTTCACCAATCAGGCAATGGTCCAGGTGCAATCCGGACTGGCTGGCTACGGCGGGGCCTACCTCATGCTGGGGCCGGACGGGGTCACCAACAGAATCAACAATGACTCGCCGCTGGCCAGTTTTGCTGTCAATGCAAGCGGAACCTACCAGTTCTGGATGCAGCGCGCCGGGTGGCTGGACAGCGACCCCAGCAACTGGAACGCGAGCTTTGCCATAACGGATTTGACCGTCGCGCCCGCCAGCGGATTATTGAGCGCCCCCACCCAAGTCACCGCCACGGGCGGCGCAAACCCGAAGCCTCTCAAGATTTATTGCACGCAGGACGGCAGCACGCCCACGACCAACTTGCCGGTCTTCACGAGCTTGCTGGTCACCAACGATACCGTTCTGAATTGGCTGGCCACGCGGGAGGGCTACACTCCCGAATACGCCACCAATTCTTATGTCTATTCCGCAGGCGCCATCCTTTCGCCGAGCGGCCTTGCTTACAGCAACGCCCAGGTTTTCACGCTGACACCGTACGAGCCGGCCGGCGCCGTCTATTACCGTCTGAACTACGGCGACTGGACGACTTACGCGCAGCCGATCACGATTGACGGGAATGCCACCCTGCAATATTACGTGCATAACAAGGGCAACAGCCTCACCAACACATTCTCGCCGCAGTTCTTCATCGCGCCGCTGGCCATCACTCCGGGCAGCCAGCCGGTCGACAGCCCAATAAACGTCACCGCCCGGACCGCCACGGCGGGCGCCAGCATCTATTACGCTGTGGGAGACCAGGATGGCAACGGGCCGGATCCGGGAACGGTTACCAACCGGTACAACGGGGCCTTGACGGTGAGCCCGGCCTACAGCAGCACTTACCAGTTCGCCGCCACCAAACCCGGTTATGCGTCGGCCAACACCCTCCAAACTTACACCGCCAAACTGCTGCCGCCGGCCTCCGCGCTCGGCAACCATGTCCTGATCGCCGGGCCGACGGTGAACACCATTTCCCACGACCGCGGCGGCTTGATTTGGGGAACGTTCAATGGGGGCAATCCGCATGCCGCTCGCGGGACGGTCCTGCAGGAAACCTACACCCTGGCGGGAACCTACAGTTACCACGTCAGCCGGCCGGGGTGGAACGACTCAGACCCAATTCAGGTTAACGTGTCGTATCGGCAGCCGGATAATTTTGCGGACCGCATCCAGCTCCAACTGATCACCGCCGGCGCCAACTACGACAACGGCCGGGCCCCCGACCTGTACGGCGCGGTGGGCGATATTTCCGGAGCCACGGCTGAGCCGGGCGAATGGGATGGCACCTACAATGACGGCGGCAGCGTGAGCACAGATCCGGGCCGGGCCACCTCCCTGTGGTACACCTGGACCGCCCCGTCCAACGGGCTGGCGTTTATCAGCGTGCGGGACCTGAGCTCCGGCGACACCAACTACTTCGTCTACGGAGTTTACACGGGCATCACGGTCAGCAACCTGGCCACGGTGGCGCTGGCACACTCGCCGAGCATCGTGGCCGTGCAGGCCAGCCAGACCTACCAGATCGCCATTTACAACGGTCTGACGCCGGGGTTGGAGCACCAGTTTGGGCTGAACCTGCAATTTTGTCCTGAACCGGCCAATGACCGTCCGGCTACCGCCCTCGCCCTCTCGTGGGCCCGGACGTATTCGGCTTACACGTGCGGGGCGCAAGCGGACCAGGTCACATCCGATCCCACGCCGGGCACCTGGTGGAAATTCTCGACGGTCAGGCCCGGAGTGTTGGAAATCCCGCTGAGCGCCGGCACCGCCACATGCTGGACGGGCACCCCCCAAAGCCTGACCCAGGCCAGTCTGCAGTATTGGACTCCCAACGATTATCGGTGGCCCGAGTCGCGGACGAACAATTACTTTTTCAGCATCACCAGCCCCGGCGATTACTACGTGAAGATTACCGGAACGAACTGGGATTACCGTTTTACCCCGCTGTACAACCTGGCGCCGGTGAACGACAATTTCCCGAACACGATTGCGATCTCCCCGCAGTTGACCCGGTTGAACAATTACACTTACGGCAGTTTTCCGGTCTACGGCACCACCCTCGGAGCAACCACCCAGGCGGGTGAGCCCGCCGGCAACCTCGGGCCCGCGACGGTTTGGTACCAAGTCACCGCTCCGGGTGACGGGCAAATGGACTTTGCCACCGCCAAGGCGTACCTCGACGCCAGCTGGGGAGGCACTTCAGCCGCGTGGGATGATGATGCCCTGAGGGTGCAGGCGTACTCGGGAAACACGATCGGCCAGGATCTCGTGGAGATGCCAGACTCGCTGGATCGGACTCCCATGACGGTCGTCAACGATCCAACGCGTATCACAAACACCGCTCCCACCTCAGCGCAAGTGTTGACCGGGGCAAACATTGCCGTCACCGCCCTGTGCCCCGCGGTTGATCCGGCAAATAACAGCGTGTGGTTCACCTGGAAGGCGCCGTCGGGCGGGGTGGCCGCGATCAGCCTCGATCCGCAGCCAGCGGAACAGGTCCAATTCACTGTTTACCAGTACACGAGCAGCGGGGGCCTGCAAACTATTGGCGGGGGCGGCATCCAGCCAAACGAGACCAGCCGGTTTCCCATCCAGCAGGAGCAGCCCTATGTCATCCAAGCGACCGTGTGGCCGGGACCCGGCAGCTCCGGGCAATCCTGGAACACGAATTTCACGTTTCATCTCACGGTCGCAACGAAACCGCACATCCAAGTCAGCGATGGGCAACTGGTTTATCTGCGCGTCTCGGGCATCGCCATGCCGCACCAACTGCAGTCCTATTTCTACGGGAAAGCCCTGAACGACAGGTTCGCTGACGCCATTCAACTGGCGCTCAATCCGATGCGCTACGATAACGGCCTCAAGGCCACGATCAACGTGCAAGGCAGCCTGGCCGGCGCCGGAGCCGAGCCGTTCGAGACCCCCGGGCTGCGCACCGTCTGGTATCATTTCGCCGCCCCGATCAATGGCCTGGCCCGAGTGACCATGACCGGGGCGCTCAACACGAAAGTCCGGCTGTTCAGCGGCGTGGACACCAACTCGCTGTCTGAAATCGGCAACCTGACCTTTGCCGTCACCAACGCCGGCAGTTATTACCTTCAGATTTCGGACACTGACCCGAGTTTCTTCCAGTTGAGCGTGACGCTCGCCCAGGTTCCCTCCAACGACGCCTTCGCCCAGGCGTTGCCGCTCTCCCAGAACACGCTTTGGGGTTACACCGACTTTTCCACCACGGAAACGGGCGAGCCCATCCGCACCAACTCAGTCGGCGGTTCGGTCTGGTGGAAATATCAACCCAGCCAGGACGGGATGATCATTCTATCCTTGAACAAAGAACTCAACGTCTGGCAGGGCACCAGCCTGAACAATTTGGTCTGGCTGGGGGACAACACCACCAACGATGTCGCCGTCCCCCTGCAGGCCGGGAACACCTATTACCTGGCGATCAACGACCGCCTGAACACCTCTCCGGGCGACTTCCAGCTGATCGGAAACTTCTGGCCGAAGCCCGCCAACGACGACTTTGTCAACGCCACGGACATCGTGAACCGCCAAAATTCCGGGTTCATCAACGGAACGATTTACGCCTATAGCGCCAGCGGGTACAATTATGGGGCCGGCTCCCAGCTCAACGAGCCAGCCGGACCGACCAACTCCGTGTGGTACCGGTGGACGGCGCCGGACAACCTGCTGGTCTGGGCCTCCTGCCAACAGCCGTTCCAGGTGTTCACCGGCGAGAGCCTGAACAACTTGACGTTGATCGATGGCAAGAGCTTCTCCGCCCGCCAAGGCCAGGTTTATCACTTTGCAGTAGGCGGTGGGCCTGGACAATTCACGCTCAACCTGGCCGCCCTGAAGCCGCCCAGCAACGACTGGCGCAGCCAGGCCATCACGCTCACCAACGGGAATCTGGCCAACTTTTATACCGCCGGGGCGGGGGTAGACGCAGATGATATGCCGACCACGAATAATTACTCGGTCTGGTTCCAGTGGGACTCCGGCACCTCCACGAATCTCACCGTCACCCTCGGAAATTTGGGGATCGACATCGAATACCTCTTCAGGGCATCCGGCGGGCAGCAGTACCCGCTGGATTTCCGCCTGTACGCTCCGACGGGAATGGTGGCCGATGCCTACGGCGGACTTTCCTGCGCCCACTGGGCAGTTACACCGCACACCTTATACCAGATGGCCATCCTGACGGGGCAGCCCAGCGTCGATCAAATATGGCTCAGCGGCTCCCAGGACACGCGCCCGGGCAGCGCCCCAAATCCAGCTCCCTTGTCGTGGGGCCCCGAACTGCCGCTCTTGAATGTCCCGAACAAGGTGACCATCGCGCCTTACACGCAGCCGCCGGTCGGCGGCGCCGTGACGGTCCAGGTCAACGGCACGGAGGAACTGCAAGGGCTGCCCAAGAACATGACGCTCACCCTGCCGGGCGCCGGCTACTACCTGCTGTCCCAGATCAACGATGCCACCAACATCACGCTGATACGCGTGACGAAGGACGCGATGACCGGGGCCAACCAAGCCATCGCCCTGCAGCCCGCCGGCGGCGATTACGTGAGCAGCATCGATGTTAATGTGAATTACAATGCCTATTTGGGCCCGATCCAGCTTTTCTACACCACGGACGGCACCATGCCCGATTCGAATGCGGCCCCTTGGCCGGGACCGCTGCACCTGACCAATACGACCACGCTCAAGGTAGCGGGTTACCGCAACGGAGAACCGCCGCATTACGCCAGCGCCACGTACACCCGCTGGCCGGCCCTGGTGGAAACCGATAACGGGAATGCCACCAACGCCACGGACACCCTGAATATCACGCTGGCGAGCCCGGAAGATGGGAACACGAACATCCTGTATCAAGCCGGAGACGGCAACTGGCGGCCCTACACCAACGGGCTCACCTTCGACGGAGGAGGCGCGAGCGGGGTTCTGACCATTAACTACACCCAACTGGAAAACGGGCACACCAACCCGATTCAGCAAACCACCGTGCTGTTTGTCACCCCTCAGCCGGCTGTCGAACCGCCGTCCAGCCGGGTTGACGCGCCCTTTGCCATTCAGATCACGCCAGCCCGGGCCAGCGATCAGATACTCTACAACCTGGGTGACGCCGCGGGCAGGCCCGCGGTCACCAACTTCAGCGCGGCGAGCGTCCAGTCCGGCGCGACCCGGATTGCCACCAACGGGATCATCAGCCTGGCGTGCGCCAGCCGCGATGTGTTGATTCTGGCCCGGCGTCCGGGCTACCGGGATTGTGCCGTGATCGAAGCCCGCTACACGGCAAAACTGCCGAGCCCGCAGGTGGCCGTCACGAACGCCAACGGGATCCTGTGCACGATAATCCAGCCCCCCGTCGCGCGCGGCATCCTTGAGATTCAAAGGCCGGGCGGAGCGAGCGATTATTACACCTGGAACGAGAACAACGCCTGGACCGACAGCAAAGGCGTCGCGCAGGTTTATCCGCTCCTGTATCAGCTCCCGGCGGCAGGCACCTACGCGGTCAGGCAATCCTCGCCCGACTGGGACCCCTCCGATTTCGCCACGATCACCTGCAGCCAGCCGCAGGTCACGCTCACCTATCAAGGCAGCAACAGGGTCAACGTCCAGGCATGGCCTGCAACCATGAAGGTGCGTTACACCCTGGACGGCAGCGCGCCCACCGCGCAATCACCCATCGTCACGGGACCGATTACCATCGTCCCAGCCGACTCCGCTGATTACACCACCCAGACCATCACGGCGTCGGGATTTAACGGGTTATCCCCGGTGGTTACCGCGGCACTGAGCATTCCGCAGCTACCCAAACCCGAGTGTGACGGCTGGAACATTATCTTCCCGGAAGCCTATTTTCGCGATGGAACCATTGTCTACGCGGAGATCACCGACGCGTCCGGAGCCACCACGCGACAGTTCATTTATTCGGATGGCACGAAGTATTTGCTCGGGCGCTACCGCTTCCTGGACGGCTATTACAACCCGCTGGATTCATCGACATTCCCGATTCACCAGATGGCGCTCGCCCATCTGAGCGCCGGACGCCTGGACCGTTACCAGGATACGGGCACCTCCATTCCGTGGTCGCCGCTGGCCGTGAAAGCCGGGCTGAACAACCTCGGCATCCTTCAAGTCCGGCTGGTCTCCGCCAATGTGGCTGATTACACCACCTTTGCCGACCCGAGCCTTATCCTGGCGGCTGGCGCAACGGGCCTGGAATCCACTGCCGTGCCAGGGCCCAACCACAGTCTGCTCGGGGTTTCCCTGCACTTCAACTCGACCAGCTCGTCTAATTTCATTTCGTCACCCACGGTCTCCTTGCGGGTGCCGCCCGGGAACGACGATTACTCGGTGAACGCCCAACTCCCACTGGACCAAAGTGTGAGCCCGCCGCAGATGCAGGTCGCCTACACCGCCTCGCTGCTGGTTCAGACCAACGGAGGAACTCCGGGACGTTATGATTGCGCACTGGGGCAATGCGCCCTGACCCTCCCGCTGGCCTCGCGAAACCAGACCGGCTGGGGGCAGCCACTCTTGACCGCCTACGGGTTTGCCTCCGTCACGCCCAGCGGCGACCTGATCCATGAAATCACCGGACCCACCCGCCAGTTCACGGTTCAGCAGTTGCCGCAGCCCAAGGGTTTACAGACGGCTTATGTCAACGGAACCAACGTGCTCATCGTGCAGTTGCCTGAGGCCGCCGATCTGCCGGCCGGCGCCGGCGCCAGCATGCAGGTCATTATCCAGACCCCCAGCGGCGCCAAGCTGGTACTGAACAACTGGGATGCCATTGATTCCGACAGCAAAGTCATCGCCGAAGCCGGAAGTTACACCGTCTGGTTCAGCTGCGCGGGTTACCTGGATTCGGCGCGCCTGACGCAGAGCGTCGCCCTCGGCGCTTATGGGGTCGTCAGCAAGCAGGACCTGACCAATGGCACCTGGATCAGCATCGATTACCCGGCCAATGCATCCGCCTGTTTCACGGCCGACGGCACCACGCCCACACGACAATCCTCCGTCTATTCCGGGCCCTTCAACCTCCCCAACCGCGGTAATGGATGGGCCACCAATCAGATCCGCGCCCTGATTTCCGCTCCCGGAACGACCGACTATGAAGCGGACGCCACGCTTTACCAAATGCCCGCTGTAGGGAGGACTCTTTTAACCACCAACGGCAGTCAATGGACGTTGCGGGGTGAAAGCGCTCCCGGCGACGCTCTTCCCTACCAGGCCAAGCTTCGCATCATTGCGCCGGACGGAGAGCAAATACTTGGCGAGCTGCAGACGGACATCACGGTGCCGTTGCCCGGAACCTATCAAGTGCAGGTGGTCGCGCCGGCACTGCCGCAATACACGGAGTCCGCTGTGGTCAGGGCGGACACCGCCAGCGCCGGCCATTGGAATTACACAGGTCCCCCATGAAGAATATGCACAGGAAACTCATTAAACCGCTGGGCGGTGCGGCACTCGCCCTGGCGCAGACCCTCTGGGCCCAGGAAATCCCCGCCGGCCAAACCGTGCCCAGCGGCCAGACGCTCTATCCCTGCAACCGGAATTACCTCAACGGGCTGATTGACCAGTCTTCGTTGGCCTTGGGCGCGCTGGACCCCAGCCCCTATTGGTTCAACCTGAATGCACCCTACGCGGGCGGGTTGCTGGCGGCCGGAACCAATTCCACGGGCGGCACCAATTACAGCCTACAGATCGGGGGGAACACGGTGCCTTATGTGCCATTCCTGATCGTGGAAGCGGATCCGGGCGAGCAACTGATCGTGAACAAGGGGGCCGGCCCGTACGCGGATCTTTTGAAGCTGATCCAGCCCCCCTACAACAACGGCCAGGATCTGGCGATCCGCATTCCATTCACGGTCGATACCAACGGCGGCTCGATTTCATTCTTGAGCACGTTCAATTCCTACAACCTGATGGCGTACGGATCGGACCAATTCGGCCATAGCGTTTGGTACCAGGTGAACTTGCCGCAGGCCGGCCGCATCTGGTTGAACAATGGCACAGCCAGCACGCTCTGGCTGGCGGGCAGCACCGGGGGACTGGTGGCAGGCACGACCACGGTTGCGGCCGGGCAGCAGGGCTGCCAGGACATCACTGCCGGCAGCTACTATCTCGTGCAAGGCGGCAATCAAAGCGCGGGCCCAATCCAGATACTCTATCAGACGCAGCCCGCGAATGACAATTTTGCCAACGCCACGCGGCTGGGCCAATGGACGCGCAACGATTACATCAACGGCACCTTTTACAACCTGAACTATAGTTTCAAAACGGACGGCGGCACTCGCGAGCCCGGCGAACCGCCGACGGACGGGGATTACACCCTCTGGTTTAAGATTGTTCCGCCCCAGAGCGGCAAGCTCTTGATGAGCGTGAACAATTATTATTTTGGCACGCACATCTATCGGGGGAGCTCGCTGGGGAGCCTCACTTTGGTGAGCGCCGCCGGGCAATCCATCGACGTCACGGCCGGGGAGACGCTCTGGATACAGCACGACCATCAAGCGCCCAGCGTCTTCAACCCGAGCGCGGGCCCGCAGGTCAACCTCTACTCGGCGGGCCTGCAGCTTGTCTCCATCCCGAGCAACGACAATTTTGCCGACGCCATCCCGGTATTGACCAACAACAGCGCCCGGCATCTAACCGTCAATGGAACCGACTATTATGCCTACGATTTCACGGTTCCGGACGGGTTTTGGCCGCTGGGTTTCAAAACCGGGTCAGGGCAGTATTACGTCCGCAATTGGTACCAAATCCACGCGGACAATCTGGCCGCGGTTCAGAACAACGACCAGTTGACTCAGCCGGTGGAGACCCTGGTCCAAACCAAGCCTCTATTTTCCGTGTCGGTGGACGGCGGCACCGGACAGTCCAGGCCAAGCACCTCCAATGACATCCCCGAGCCCGCCCCGGGCACCATCCTGTCTTTGCTCCAGCAAGGGCTGCTGGTGTCCTCCGGCTGGCAAGCCAACCAGGCGCCCTGGGGGGACGCCGCCTATGGCCAGACCATCGTCTCACTTTTCACAGCCGGTTATGGAGCCGTTGCCACGGGAAACGGCGCCTATTGGGGGCCGAGTGCCGAGGCGCTCAACGTGCCGGCCTACACCAACACGGCGGGCCTGAGCTTGTTAGCGAACGATCCGCACTACGCGGGGTTGTTTGATGGAACCGCGTTCACCACGGGTTCCAACGTTTCATACCTCTACGGCGTTCCGGGCAGTTTCTTGTTTGCGGAAGACCCGCCGGGCAGTTATGGCGAACAGCCTCTCTGGCACAAGAGCTACACCTTCCTGGCCACGCAACCCACGCCGATCATCTTGCGCCCCCTGTTCCCGGTGGGAACCGCGGCGGCCGGAGCGGCCGTGGACGTGACGGTTCAGAAGCAAACCCAAACGCTCCTGGCTTACACGCACGAGTCTTCCCTGGAAAGCACCGAGCCGCCCAAGGCCGGCACCGGCGGCGGGTCCGTCTGGTGGAAGACCCTGATGCCTTACACCGGCTATCTGCACGGTTATATTCGCCAGGGGGATCCACCCGTGGTTTACGTCTGGGTCGGCGGCACGCTCGATACCCTGCAGGCGGTCACGAACAATTACATTGGCGGAGCGCCCGGAAGAGAGTTCGTGGCGAAACTCAATCAGGGGGACCGCGTTTACATCAGCACCGACCGCGGCGCCAATCCCAGCATCTTTCAGATGGAGCTGAACTTTGAGCCCATTCCGCTCAACCAGCAATCCGATTACGCGCCACCCGTGCCTTTGCTGGTCCGGCGGGATTTTGAGAACGGCACGAATTGGCTCTACCGCACGGATTACACCCTTTATCCCAACGCCGACGGACAAGCCAGCAACCTGTGGTTCACCCTGGAAGCGCCGGCCAATGCCCTGGCGACTTTCACCACGACGGCCGGCGCCAACCACACCGCCACAATTTATTCGCCCCGGCAGTCGGATCTGCAGCTCCAGCCGCAAGGCCGCGATTTTATCGACACCCTGGATTTGCAGGTCAACAGCAACCCGCTGTTGGGGCCCATCTCGGTTTACTACACGCTGGACGGCACGACCCCGGCCGAAAGCAGCACCCCGTATGCAGGGAGCATCCACCTCACCAACAGCGCGACGGTCAGCGTCGCCGGATACCGGGCCGGACGATCCCCTCAGTATCAGACCCAAACGTACACGATCCGGGATGGCCTGGAACTGGCCGTCAATGGCGATCCAAACAACCTGAACGGGCAGACCACCTTTACGCTGCAAGACAGCGCAGCCGACGGAGCCACGGTTTTGTATCGGTTCAGTTCGGGAACCTGGCAGACCTACACCAACCCGGTTTCCCTGGACGGAATCGGGAACGGTGACGAATACCTTTATTACACCAAAGTGGTGGGAGGCAGAACCAATCCCATTCAAATGGCCGGCATCCGCTTTTACACCCCGGTCCCGATCGTTACGCCCGGAAGCGGCAACGTCACCGGGCCGGTTACCGTGACCGTGACGCCGGCAGCGGCCGGGGACATGATTTACTACAACCTGGGACCGGACGATGGGTCGGCGGCATCCACCAATTACAGCGCCGGCACCGCGCTGACTTTGCAAGGACAGACACTCCATTTGCTGGCGGGCAGCCATGACGTGGCATTCTTTGCCCAGCGAAGCGGTTATTTGATGAGTGCGGCCGTTGAAGTGCGCTATGCCGGCACCATCCCAAGCCCGGCAGTCCAGGCAGTAATGCAAAACGGCTCACCCTTCCTGCAAATCGCACCCGCGCTCAACCGGGGGACGCTCATCGTCCAAGGGCCGGCCGGGACCGACTATTTCGATTGGCGGGGCGCCTGGCAGTTGCGGGGCACCGCCACCGCAAGCGCAACCATTCTGGAGCCTGCCGGGATGGCCGGCAGTTACCAGGTCAAACAGACCAGCCCGGATTGGAATGATTCCAATGCTGTGACGGTGCCAATATCGGCGCCTTAAGCGGCACAACCCACCCCTAAAGCCTTAGACCGCATCATGAGAATCAACGCAAAACCCCGGCTCGCCTCCGTGTTCTGGCTCGCCACGGCCCTGGCCGCTGGCGCGCAGAGCAACCTCTTTCAGACCGGTTTTGTGTTTGCACCCATCCAAGCCGCGGCGGACACCAACACGGAACAGGCGCTTAACCCTTATGCGCGGCTGACCGCCGGGGAGGATTATCTGGTCAAAATCAGCGGCAGCCCCGGTTCGTCCACGATGACGCTGGACCTGCGGACTCTGCCGCAGCACGACCAGTTCGAGGAGGCCATGTCCTTTGACGCCTTGCTCGCCGCGGATGCGCCCGCCATCGCCGCCATAATACAGCAAATCCAAAGCCCGGGCGGTGGAGGAATAGACGCCCTGCGAAACATGGCTCAGACCAGCCGCATCGCAGCCGAAGCTCTGCATCAGCTGGAGCCGCCTTCACCCGTGCCCGCCCTCAGCGTCAACGGTTACAATCTCTACGCCACCACCCAAACCAACGAACCGGTCCCGATCTACGCCGGCAAGACGCTTTGGTACTATTTCACCGTTGAGCAGAATGGCAGCGTCACGTTCCAGATCCAGCCCTCCAGCGACAATTACGTCAACCACGGGTTGACCAGCGCCTACCTGACGGTCTGGACGGGCACGAACCTCGGCCAGTTGACGCTGGTGGCGCAAAACCGCATGGTGAACACCAACCGGGACGTGAATCCCTATCTGTTTCCCTCCGCGCTGACGTTTCTGGCCCATCCCTATACCAGTTATTTTCTGCGGGTTGACGCCGTCTCGGCGGCGGGAGAATTCGTCTTGCAACGGACGTTCGAGCCCAGCGCGCCCAATGACAACCTGAACGAGGCGCTCACGCTCAAACCCCAGGAAAAGGACTACGCCAACGGCACCCGGGTATGGTACACCACGGCGGGTTTCAACTACGGCGCCGGGACCGAATGGGGAGAGCCCCTCGACCTGTACAACACGGTCTGGTATCGCCTGGCGGCGGCCCTTCCGGGCAACCTGAACGCGCAGGTCGACAATCCCAGCAACACCGTCGCGGTCTTTCTGGCCACCAATGTGGCTGCGGTCGCGTTCAGCAACCTGACTCGGGTCCACCCGCCGCTGCCGGTGAACCCGGGAGAGGTTTATTACCTCGCCGTCGGCGGAGAGCAGGGAGAGTTTGCTCTGCAGGCAGACGTCACCCCGCCACCCTCGAACGACTACCTGACCAACGCCATCGCGCATACCGGCGTTTTCGATTATTTCACCTACAACTACTACGCCACGTTGGGAGACCCGCAGGACGCGCACCTGCCCGGGATCAGCAACTCGCTCTGGTGGACAATCCATCCCGTCCGGGACGGAACCCTGGCCGTGCGCGACCAGCAAAGCGATCTGACGACGGACAACTGGCGCCTGTATGACAGCGCCTTTCAACTGGTCCGGCCGGAACGTTCCAGTTCCGACACCAAGGTTTACCCCGTCGGCAACCAGACCCATTACTTCTGGTTTGCCGGGCCGGACAGCGAAATCGGGGAACAAGAACTCCTGTTTGAGCAGGTGGACCGGCCGGCCAACGACAACTTCAGCGACGCGGCGCCGATCACCGGCTACACCAGCGATGTTTATGCGAACGGAGAGGCGCGCAGCTACCCGGTCACCGGTTGGAACAACGGGCTCACCGAGCCCGGAGATCCCATCAGCAACGCGGTGTGGTATGTCTGGAGCGCCCCGCAGGACGGGTATTTGGCCGTTGCCAACCCATCGCGGGCGACATTGCTGATCGCCCAGGGAGACACTAATTCCCAGTTGAATCTGCTCCCGAACCCGGCGGCCGTTTCCGCCGGCCAGGAATTGCGGCTGGCCGTGGGCGGGGAATACGATCATTTCCAGCTGCAACTGGATTGGCGGCCGCCGCCGTCCAACGATTACGCCAGCAACGCGCTCGCGCTCACCGCAGGCGAACCCGCCCGGGTCTACACCCGCTACGCCACTCTGGATGCGCCGGATGACTGGGCCGTGGGGGACATCTGGTTCACTTACGATCCCGCGCCGGCCGCCGGCCAACCCGAAATCCGGATTCAAGCCGCGAACCCTGTGGCGCTGGAGGTCTATCAGGGCGGGGCCCGGTTGAGCCGGAGCCTCTGCACCAACGCCGACCTTTACCCGCTCAACGCGGCCACCAACACCCCGGTCCTCCTGCGCGTGCTGGTGCCAGCGCCCGACACCGACTTGACGATCACGGAAATTGACCTTGCCCCCAACGACAACTTTGCCCAGCGCACCGTGGTTGACCTGCAGCGGGTCGCCTGGACGACCCCCACGCCCCTGGGCGATGTCCCGATGGAGAAGTATCAGCGCCACGCCTGCGTCGACAATCGAAACGCCACACTGGAAACGCAGGAGGCCAACGTGGCTCTCCATGAAACAGCCCTGCTGGCGGGAAGATCGTTGTGGTGGGAAATCCACCCTCCCACCGCTTACGGCATGCTCACCATCCGGTCGCACAACGGCAGCGCACCCACTCATTTTGAAATCGCGTTCGGCACCAACATGCCGGCCAGCACGGCGGATTACGTGGCCTGGAACCAGATCGCGCAGGAGAATTGGGTCACCCTTTCGTCCATCGAGGGTCAAACGATCCTGCTCCGGGCGGACACCAGCCTGCAGGCCGGCTCGGGATTGATTGATTTCGACGTTACCTTTGTCCCTTATCCGCAGAACGATTTTATCGAGACTGCGGACGGAATGCAGGAAGAGGACCAGGGCGCCACGACGCATTATCTGCGGAAATATTATCTGAACCAGGACCGCCCCAGCTTTTTTCAAAAGGGCACCATTTACGGAGGGACCAGGCAACTCGTGCTCGGCGCCCTGACGGCCCTGGAGGACACCGTTAATGCGGCAGTGCTGGCGGCCGGCGCCACCAATGTTTTCCCGGCCGGCCAAAGCGTCTGGTACGCTCTTTCTCCCTCCCAGGGCGGCAGCTACGTCCTGGACGTTAGCGGATGCAACTTCGATCCCCTGGTGGTCCTGGTTCAGGGCGACCCGCATATCAAAGGCGGCCGGTTGCTCGCGTCCGGACAAGCAGCCGACCTGCAGGCGGGAACCCAATATTACCTTTGCGTGGACGCCAACCTGGGCCGGCAGCAATACACCAACTTTTACCCGCAAAACGGGTTGCTTGTGAGTTCCAAGAGAAGGCTGATTGTCAACGGACTCTCCACGGATTTCAATCGTCCCACGCAGGACTCCATACCCGGCGCCCTTAATGTGCGGCTCACCTGCGCGGGACAACCCTCCAACGACCAGCAACCTCAAACGATTCCACTCACGGCCACCTACGCCTCCAACGGCAACTGCGACAGTCGCAGCGTGTACTATGGCTACGGCATCCAGGACAACAGTCTGGCCCGGGCAGCCGCCCAGCCCATGCCGGGAGGAGCGGGGAAGAGCTTGTTTTGGCGGATCCAACCCGCCGTCGACGGACTGTTACAGATCGATGCTTCCGACAGTGCCTGCCCGGTCCTGACCCGGGTGGTGAGCACCGGACAGATATTTGCCACCAACCGGTTTCAAATCATTGTGCAGGCCGCCCGGGAAGTGGTTCTGGAGACCGACAGCGCTGCGGGAACCACCGGGATCATCGTGGCCGCGGCCACGCAAGACGCAGCGAGACCGCACAACGACCTGTTCAGCCAGGCGCGTGAAATTGTAAGCCCGCTGACCTGTGGCGAGCTCCAGAACAGCACCATCGAGCCGAGCGAAAGCCTGATTGGCAGCGGCAGCATCTGGTACCGCTGGCATAATTACGCCGGCTCCAATCAGGACGCCGCGTTCACTCTGTTGGGTGGAAAGCATCTGTCCGTTTACCGCGGCAATCAGATCACCAATCTAGTGCCGGTAAGCGTTGACTCCGCCAGCTTCTCTTACCATTCCGGCACGAACGAAAATCTGTTCCTGCGCGTCTATGACACGGACTATCCGCCCTCGGGCGACATTCAGATAGCGATGGATACCGGCACGAACTTTTATCTGGGGCAGTTTTACATCACCCCCAGCACCTCTTTCCCGGATCGTTTGCCGGTCAACGCGGCCAGCCTGTCTTCGGCCCAACTGACCTTCCGATACTCCACAAACGGGAGCGTCAGCCCGGAGGCTCCGGAGTTTATGGGAATGGTGCTGACCAACTCGGCCAACCTCCAATTCCTGGTTCAATTTCCCGATGGAAGCTCCTTCGTCGTGAACCGGGCGTACCAGAAGGTGACCACCGCCCAACTTACGCGGTCTCAGGCGTTCCAAGGAAGCCTGTTGGTTGGCGTAACCAATATTCCGTCCGGGGCGTCGGTCATGTTATCCAGGGGTGACGGAAATGGCGGGCCACCCGACGGGCTGTACCGGCCGGCAACCGCGCTTTTGTTGTCCGATTCCGCCTGGGTCAGCGCGCTGGTTACCGTGCCGAATGTGGGGCAATTCCAGCTGGACGGGCATTACACCAACTCGGTGGAAAACCCCCGGCTCAACTGGCTCGACGACCACACGATCAGTCTGGTCTGCCCCACACCGCAAAGCGGCCTCGTGGTGCAGCAAAACGGCGCTTTGCAGGATTATCCGACCAACCAAATCGCGCTGGTGCCTGACGCCCCCATCATCCAGGTGCTGGGAACGCGCCCCGGCTGGATGGCCAGCAGCAACCAGTTTGACCTTTCTGCCAATTACACCAACGACCTGATGGCAGTGGTCGTTCGCACGAATTACGCGGATGCGCACCGCATCCGGTTGTCGATCTCCAATCCGAACCTTAACAGTTACATCTGGTATCAGCTATCGCGGGCCGATGGGGTTTCGCTGCAGCGCTGCACCAATCAGACGCTGGATCTGGACGCGCCGTACAGCTTTTTCATGACGGCCTTTGCCGCCAGCCCGACCCAGAACCGCCGCGGGCCGGTCAGCCAGGTTTCGTTTACCGCCCAATTGGTGGCACCGACCATCACCCAGGAGAGCGGCACGATCACGATCAGCAACCTGAACCTCGGCGTTCCCACCGCGCTGTGGGTCAATGATGTGGCCATGGGTTCAGTGCCTGTTTGGCAGCTGACCGACAGCGGCGAAGGCATTGTTCGGGCTTATGCCACCTCGCCGGTCGCGCAAAATAGCACGACCAACACGCTGGCGGTGAATTACGTGCCTTACGTAACGGTCACCCCGCCGGCAGCCGTGTTCGCCACCAATGTCACCGTTACAATCTCCAGCTCCTTCGGCAGCCGGCTGCAGCTGCACCTGGAGCAGGAAGGCGCCGCCCGCGACCAATTCATCGCCGCCAGCGACGCCACTCTGACCTTGGACAAGACAACCCTCCTCGTGGCCAGTGCCGAGCGCTACGGCATTACGCATTCCCGATCCACCAACAGTTACCAGGGCCAGGTGACTGTGCCCGACATCATCCTGCCGCCACTCGGAGCGGATGGCACGTATCCCACGATCTCGCCCATCATTGCCCGCACACCCACGCCGGGTGCGCAAATCCAGTACGCAGTCAATTTCGGGCCGTGGAATGCCAGTGCGGACGGCAGCATCTACATGAATGAGGGGACCAACTACTACCGGATTAAAGCCACGCGTCCTTACTGGCTGGACAGCGACCAGATCAGCGTCCAGACGGCGGCCAGCACCCCAATCGAAGCCCTCGTCAACTATGTCGGCCGGTATTACACGCTGCTGCCGGACGTGCCGCTGCACATTTCACCCGCCAACACGGCCCTGGTCGACACGCCCACGATCCAGTATCAACACCTCATCTGGATGCCGGATGGAAGCGCCAACCCGCCCAAGGCGACGGAACTCGTCCTGAACGCTCCGGTGGAAAACCTGCTCGTTTACCACCAGGTGGTGCGCATTGAAGTGGGCAAGAGTTCAGTGGAGGGGCCGGTCATACCATCGTTCATCACGGTGCGGCCCTTCGATTTTCAGGTTGTGGACCCGGACCCGCAGCTCCAGGTCAGCCCCATCGCCGATGACGCGGAGAAAATCCTGTTCTACAAGCCCGTCTGGTTGCGGACCACCCTCTCCAATGTGGTGTTGCAGGCCGAGGGCGACGTGGCGGCCTACAGCCTTGAGCCGGTGCGTCAGGGGGACCGCTACCTCATCCCGGGAAATCTGGCGGGAAAAGATCGCCTCACGCTGCGCTACCGCGTTAATGGCGGGGATTGGAAGCGCTTTTTCATGAAGTTCAAAACCCTGGAACCCGAACAGGTGATTCAGACCAACAAAGCCGTCACCGTCATCTTGAGCCAGAATTATTCGGGGCACCCGGTCGACACCTTCTACCAGACCAATACGCCGCCGACCACGACGGAACCGTTTGCCAACGCCGTTGAAATCTTCAACCTGCGGGGACAGTTCCCCTTCACTCCGGCAAATCCCCACGATTATTTTTGGGTCAACTCCCAGTATTCGCTGACCAACCTGGCGGAAATGGTGCCCTACCGGAATCTCCCCATTGTCCCTCTGCAATGACCGCTGGAAGGAGCCCTGGCTCAACAGGGCGAAACCCCTACGGTTGTGGGCAACCCGAAGCGACCGAGGCGGTCACAGAGGGGGCCTTGCGGCGCAAAGCCCCGCAATTCGAGCATTTCTATCAACCAGGCCCCGCGCCCCCTCCTCACCACAGTCGGCCCCGCTGGAGGGATGACCGGGAGGCGGGCGGCTCCAGGATCCCAACCAGAATCCCGCCACGCCCTGCCATAGTCTCCTTTGCCAATGCCCCCGACCCCAAACCGTCCGTCGCCTTTCAACTCCCCTATCCAACCCGAGTTTCGACCGCGACAAACCGCTCGGGGCCGTTTTCGTCCCGGTCGCCCTATAATGGGGTAATGAAGAGCCTCCTGAAGAAGCTGGGAGCCCTGCTTATTCTCGGCGGGCTGCACCTTACCACCCAGGCGCAGGATCCTTGGGCATCGCAGCTACCGCGCGGCGCCTTTCCCAACCCATTGCCGGCCGATCCAACCGGCAATGGACCCTGGAGACCGCCCGGGGGAGCGGGACAGGATTACCCCGGACAAGGGGGAGGCCCCTGGGGGAACAACCCCGGCCCCGTCACTCCGCCAGCGTGCGATTACGCGATGGATGCCGGCATGGACCTGGTTTGCGGCGATGCCTACATCGATCTGCGGCGGGATCCTTCGCAGCCGCCCCTGGTTACCTACATTCTGGTTCGGCCGTGGTTTCGTTATGCGTTGTGTTCCGGAATCTGGGGCGCCTGCATTGACGGCATAAAATGCATCTGCGTGGTTCCAGGGTGGTGGGAGTTGCCGCCCGCCGTGTACACGTATCATTACGATTGGAACATCGGCCGGCAGCAATGCCTCCTCGCCGATGGCACCCTTGCCGTAACTCCCCTGACCGGCTTGTCGAGCGAACCCGATTGCATGGGCGGCAGTTCCGGATGGATCTGCGCCTGCGCGCCCATGAACCAGCTCGACTCCTGCTACAGCCCGTGCGGAGGGGAAACCTCCGAAGGCTGCGGCGACGATCCGCCGTATTACGGTCCGCATGGTTACTGCCAACAGACCATTTATGCCTACTCGCAAAACTGGTGTGTGCACAAGCACATCGGGACGGTTTACCGGACATTCCACTTTCTGTTTAACTGCAAAACCAACAACCAAACGATTACGATCAATGTGGGAGATCTCCTCAAGCAGAAGGACCCCACCGCCGAAGTTTGCCAGCAAGGCGAACGGCTTTTCTTCCAAACGCAGAACCCGGGTATGTACGGAGGATACAGTTACGGTTACGCGGAACTGGAGGGGAACTGGCTCATCCTCTATTTTGATCAAAACGGGCCGCCACCCTTCTCGCTCCCGCCAAACCCCTACGATACAGTCAGTCTTGCTTCGGCCGTCCAATCGGGCGGGGATGTTGCCTCCAGCCTGTTGGGGGATGGATCATCCGGCGGCGGATCGTCTGCAGCATCCGGGGCGGCAGCGGCATTGGGCATGGGGGCAGCCGGCTCCACCCCGTTAACAACGATCCGGCCGCCCGGGACCCCCGGCGGAGGAGTTTTGGCCATCCCGCTGCCATCGAAAATAGTCGAGAACTGCTACATTCTGTACCTCGGTTATAAGCTGGCAGGGCCGCCCTGCGGCAACGACCATGGTGGTGGCAACGGCAACCCACCCGGCAACCCGCCGGACAATCCTAACAATTGGGATTATTTCCGGGCCGACTGCAGCTCTTGCACGCCGGGCAGCTACAACGTGTGGGCGGCGTGGAACGTCAGCACCAACTATGGCGGCCTGCAATTTCTGTCCCCCGACGCTGAGATCAGTTCCAGCTTGCCTACCGGCTTGGTCGGCAACAACGGAATGCTGACGCTCACCAATATCTACACGGAGCAGGCTCAGCTCTCGCTCGTGCTTTACGGCACCAACGTCACCGACGGCAGTGTGTTGTGGAGAACGGTGACGGTGACTCCCGTCTTAAACGACTCGATTCAGGTCACCAACCTGGCCGCCCTGGTCACCACCTTGAGCAACGGGTGGGTGTCCGTGGACTTCACCTTCACCGCCACCAGCCGGGAGGGCTTGCCGGCCATCTACAACTGGATCATCGAACAGGGCGGCAAACACGTTTTTGGCACCGGAACGACCGCGACAAATCAGGGGCAGCTAAGTTTCCTGACCGATCAGGCTGGGGACACCACACTCACGATTTCCGCCGTGTGCGGTGGGGGCGCCTCCTTTACCGTGCGGGTCACCGGGCCGTCCGATCCCTTCATCGACCTCTATTCGTTTTATCCGGATCCGGCCAGCCTTCGCCTGCTTAACGCGGACCAAAGTCCCAGCACGGTTATGTATCGGCTTCGGAATCCGCAGCCGACGCAGACCGTGAACTACACGTTCAACGACTTGGAAGCAGGGACGACCCTAGCATCGGGCAGTTTCACCGGAGACGACTTCGACATCACCAACAACCTGCGCCACACCTCGGTAACGGCGTGGATCAGTCCCGACAGCGGAATACGCTCCGCCGGGGTCACCCGGGAGGCCAGAATTTACGTGGAGACGCCGCTGCTGAGCCTCCCGCCGGTCTGCTACAACAGCTACTCGATGGCTGTGACTAATCTGACCCAGGCGGCGAAGGCATTTTGGAGTCAGATGTTCCGGCTCGACAGCACCGAAGGCTTTGACGGCCTGGCGTCCTTCTTTTACCCGGACAACGGGGTTTTGCAGTTCGATCTGGACGGAAACAATGTCATGCCCGCCAACACGCTTTGGTATTGGACCAACCTGCTGTCAAATGAGTCCATTCCCAACAACTGGTACCAAAGCGGCAACATGAGCGACCCGGTCGTGCTGCCGGCCGGATACAGCGTGGCCGGCACGCGCTTTGATGTCGGGCCGCTGTCAGTGAATCTCAGCGCCCAAGGAACGCTGGCCCAGTTGCAGGCCAGCACCATCACGACCAACGCGCACCTGGAACTGGAACAAATGGTAAACGGCGCCTGGATTCTGCAGCAGACTATTCCCGATCAACAAGGGACGTTCCGGGGAATCAATCTGGGGTATGACACGCGGATTTGGGGCAAAAAGGACCGTTACAACCCCGCGCTCTATCCATTGGCAGCCCAACCGTACCTGGAAGTGGAAAACAAAGCTTGTGAAGGCGTGGTCGAAATCCGGGTCAACCCCGCGGTTACCAACGTCAGCATCAGCGGAGTGATATCCACCAACATCGCCGTGCAAGGCACGCCGGGCACCAACGGACTGGTCGCTTTGAACTTGCGCTTGAGCGATGGCGATTACGTCATCACCGCTGCGGGGCTCTCCGGGAGCGTGTCAGCGACCAACACGGTCAGCGGAAGCTACACCTTCAGCCTGCAACTGCTCCCGGGAACAGTCGACGCGGTCCTGCAGGAATTGCCGGGCACCAATGGCATCCCCGCTTACCTGCTCGACAGCAGCGGCGACAGCCCGGTTCTCCAGCTGGTCAGCAGTAATCCCGGAATGCAGTTCGCAACTCCCGCCGGCAGTCCCAGCGTGGAGCGCCTCAATGACACCAGCGTGCGCATCCACACGGAAGGCTACACCACCAGCACCGAAGCAGCCGTAAACCTGCTGGTGCAAAGCTCCGGCTGCCCGCCCATTCAAATCGACGTGGGGCTGATCATCCGCCGGGGTGGCCCCGGCTTCGACATCCCGGTCAGCAACCCCGAAAGCGGCAACTGCCTGACCAACGTTATCGGCGGGGGGTTCCCGCCATGAATCCCCTCAGGCAAACAAACGTACCAGCAACATGAGAAGCCTTCGCGTCCTTTTATGCCTGTGTTGCCTCGCCGGCGCACAGACTCTGCCGACAACGAATAGTCCTTCCCCGGCGCGAGATCCTCTGCTCCTGCTCAATCCCCAGTCCGCCAAAGACCTGCCCCTGATCGTTCCGAAGGCCGTCAGCGAAGTTTTGCAGCCGGGCAAGACAAATTACGTTGTCCTTTACACCGTCACCAACCGCAGCGACCAGGTCGTTCGTCTGGCAGGTTTCAATGCCACTTGCTCCTGCACCGGAGTTGAAGTGTCGAGTGACTCTGTTCCCACGAACGGAACCGCAGTCGTCAAAGTCACCATCAACCGGGCTGAGCCCACCGTACAGGGCGTCGTCTTGGAGGATGACCGCACGAACCTGTACCAGACCCTCGTCCTCATCAGGCCGCCAAAATGAAAAACATCATCGCTCTATTGCTGCTGTTCCCGCTGGGATTGCAGGCGCAAACGATTACGAATCTCCACCAGATTCCACTCCCCAAATCCCTGGTCCTCCGCGTTGGGGAAGAGGATCTGAGCACAAACACCACCGAAATGGCCCTGCGCGCGCTCCATCCGGGGCTCACAAACCGGCCGCCCAGCGCTCCGCCAAATGGGGACATAACGAACCGAGTTCCAGCCGGGCTCTTCAAGCCGTTGCCCAAAGTGGAGCCGCCGCTGGATCCAATCTTCGAAAAACAATACCGCTTCATGCAGGTGACCAAACGCCCGGAAAACCGGGCCAACTGGCAGAAACTGATGGAACTCGTGCGGGCGGCCAACCGGGACCCAAAGGTGAGAGCCAAGATTGAAGAGGCTCGAACGGCGGTGCATAAGTACGTGATCCAAGCGGACCCCTCTCTCCTGCTCCTGCTGGACCAGATGAACGAACCGCGCAAGCTTTACCGGCAGAATGGCTCGGGGACAGAACTCCTGTTTTAGCCCATGAACGGAACGGTGCTGGCACTTTTGCTGTCCCTGCTGCCCATTACCGGGGGCCAGTTCATCTCGCTGGATCAGCGAATCAACCTCCTGGGCGAGCCGCCGCCGAACGACCTCTATTCCTGGCGGCTCACCCATCCATTTGAGAGCCAGACGCAGAAGACGAATTTCGCCGCGCTTTGCCTGGCGATGGACTGGGACGCCACACGGTTCTTCAGGAAGAGCACGCCCACCCCGGCGGATTTGCGGCTTTACAGCCAGTACTACCTGACCTCGGGAGGCCCCCGCGCACTCTGCTTCCTGAAGTTCCATGCGCAAAGCTGGCAGACCAATTGGCAGGCCAGCCCGATCGAGGAGAACGTGCTCAAGCGGCTGAGCCTGGAGGCCTCCGACGCGGCCAACGACTTCTTCGCCAAATTGGCAGCCCGGGCGGACAACGTGCCCTATACCCGTTGGTTCACTTGGCACAACCTGATGCAGGAACGGCGCAAGCGGGAAGCGGCCGCTCTGGTCGAGCGCGAACAGCTCAACACCAACATCGCCTGCAGCGTCGAGTTTGCCTGCCGTCCGCACCAGGCTCCCCGCAACCTCATCCTGTGGCCGAGCGCGGTCCGCACGGAACTGCATTATTACGATTGCGACACTCGCCAGTGGGCTTTCAGCCTGGATCACCCGCCCCAGCGGCCGGTTTACGTCCCGCGCGAATGGTCGGCGCCGCAGGGCAAGACTTACCAACGGAATTGGCAGCCGGGGCCCAGCTGGCAGGTTCTCTACCAGTACGACGGCAAGACCCTCACCCGCACTGGGGTCCGGGTTGAGGGCTGCAGTTGCATCTCCGGACAGATCAGCACCAACGGCTTTCAGGAATCCCTGCTCACAACAGCGCGGCCGGACCATTATGTGCAGAAGGCGCCCGCGTGCGTCCAGGTCTGGTAGGGAGGATGAAAAACGAACGTTCAACAGAACACCGAGGCGTGAATTCCATCCTGAGAACGCGTCACAAGCGCATCCAGCTAGTGCTGGCGGCGGCTTTCCTGGTTTCCTGCCTCTGGACCGCCTGGCGAGTGGCGGGATGCATCGTGGTGGTGCAGGGAGAGAGCATGCTGCCCAATTTCCACCCAAACGACTGTGCCATCGCAAAGCCGCTACCCCGCAAGCTTGAGCGGGGAGATGTGGTCGTGCTTGACGACGGACACCAGGGATGTGTGATCAAACGAGTGGTGGGATTGCCCGGTGAAACCCTCCACCTTTGGCAGGGCCAGGTCTTCATCAACCGGCACCTGGTCCGGGAGTCTTACCTCGAGCGGAATACCTGCACCTATCCGAATCAGAAACGGGCCGTGTTCATCCTCGGCCCGGGCCAATACTTCGTCATGGGCGACAACCGCGCGGTCAGCCTCGACAGCCGCACGTATGGGCCGGTTGGAATCGAACAGATCCACAAAATGGTTCCACAGGCAGCTCCAAAGATGATCTTCCTGCCCCAGGCACTCCCAACCTCCCGAAACCTCCTCCCAACGCCGGCTGGCGGCCGACGATCAGCGGGTAACGCAAATAAGCTGACGTAAACCCCGCCCACCGGACAATCCAATCGGGACTATAAGCCAATTTCCGCTCCGCCAGCAAAATAAAGCTGCAAACCCCAAGCAAACGCCTGTAAATAAAGGTTATGTGCATGTTTGTCGCATCCCCCGTCAATCACAAGAAACTGGCTCGAATGGGGTGAAATAGTTCAAATCTGGCAACCTCTGGCAACCGGCACCACAGCGAGAAATACGCCCGTACCTCGCGCTGCGAAGGCTCGGCGGCGCAGTCCACCCTGCGTCTCGCCTCCAGAATCAGAGACGCGACAGAAAGTCGTCCAGGCTGCATAATGCTTCAATAGTTCCACTCTCGGCGAGGATGGCGAGCCATTCTCTTTGGCATTGTGCCCCGCGCCGCATTTGATTAAACCCAAGCGGAATGAGAGTGCTTCTTCACACCCTGACGCTCGCCCCGCCCCTGCTCGCGCTCAGTGCGCTTGCAGTGGCTGGCCCGCTGATAACCGGCACCCAGGTTTCCAGCGGCTACAGCAACCTCGCCAGCGTCGCCCTGCTCAAGGCCAGCCAGCAGCATTCCACCGCCCTCTCCCGGGCCGGTTTCATACCGGCCGAGTCCCTCGCCAACGCCACGGTCGGCCTCGAGGGCCAGTCCGCCCGCCCGGGCGGACGCGTTCGCGCCACCCGCTGTGAGTATTGGTTTCGTGACGGTGCCTTGAACGACATCCGCCGCGCCGACCTCTTCGAGGATAAGGGACCCGCTAGTCTCATTCTTCGCCACCTGACAAATGAGGTCCTCACCTTGAAGACGCAAGATGCGCCTGGCCGCGCGCTCGATCTTCTCCGCTGCCTCTCGTACGACGCCGATGCAATCCGCAACGCCTATCGGATCACCGCCCGCGATGATCTGATGGATGCCCACCCCGTCCGCAACGCCGGCACCAACTTTCCGAAGGACCTTCATTTCTTCGGCGAACTCATCTCCCGCAAGAAGATTCACATCTGCGTGGAGTTCGCTCTCCAGGCTCCGGCCCCGCCTACCAATCGTTGGGAACGGGGGAACATGCAGATTGAGTTTCTCGCCACCACAGGCGAGTTGCTCAAAGCCCGTTTCGCGGGTCCGGACACTCTTGCTGCGCTTGGCATTCGGGCTCCGGAGCGTGTCGCTGCAATCGAAACGCCCGACTTCACGCCGCCAGTTTTCTTCGCCGCATCCCGCAAGCTCACAGTTCCGCCCGCCACGATCTCCACCAATGATGCTCTCGCTTTGCTCGGCCAGGCCTGGACCGAGCTCCAGCAGAAGCTCGGCCCCAACCATGCCCAATGCTACCTCCTCTCCGACAACCTCAACCTGCCAGAAACTATCGCCCACGAGTTCGCCAAACTCGCCCGAAAAACCCCGTGGGCTGGTGTCTGCCACTTCTGGCGCAACGATCTCCCCTTCGACCGTGCGATGATGGACGAGCTTTCGCACGACCGGCGCGGACTGGGCCTGCTCGCAATTTGCGGCAAGGTCCAAACCCAATTTGATGTGATTCCAGACCTGGCCGACATCCCGATCCCAAACAACGGTGACAAGGCCAGCACGGCCCGCTTCACCAAAGATCGTGAGCGCCTCATTCCGCTGGTTACCGCATCGCTCAAGCGGACGACCCCAGCAGCCTCCATGCCGGACACCGCCCTATTCATGCTCCAAGCCAACCCCAACTTTGCCTCGCGAGTTGTCTCCGGGGAGTTCGAGTCTGCCACCCACGCCTGGGCGCAGGTGTTCGAGGCCTCCGGTGCCAGGCCCTATAACTCCATAGGCGATGGCGTCACCTACTACAACGGCGCCCCCCTCACGAACGCCCTGGTCGTCCTGCGGCTCAGCGGTTCGCTCCCGCTCAGAATGGACCCGGCCAGCCTC
>OCZT010000581.1_pt1 | contig 36595 bp, 30 predicted proteins | sample 1539031 | NCBI WGS metagenome assembly OCZT01 (sample SAMEA3539308, study PRJEB22396) | soil metagenome | biome: tundra; feature: field; material: soil | place: USA | collected 2010-05 | depth 0.15 m | reverse complement strand
CGCCGGAGCTGCGCCCGATGGTGCAGCTCGACGGCGGCCGCTTCGCCACGTCCGATCTCAACGATCTCTATCGCCGCGTCATCAACCGCAACAACCGCCTCAAGCGGCTGCTGGAGCTGAGCGCGCCCGAGATCATCATCAAGAACGAGAAGCGCATGCTGCAAGAAGCAGTCGATGCGCTGATCGACAACGGCCGCCGCGGGCGTCCGGTGACGGGCCCCAACAACCGCCCGCTGAAGTCGCTCTCGGACATCCTCAAGGGCAAGCAGGGGCGGTTCCGCCAGAACCTGCTCGGCAAGCGCGTCGATTACAGTGGCCGGTCGGTCATCGTGGTCGGTCCGAACCTCAAGCTGCACCAGTGCGGGCTGCCCAAAGAGATGGCGCTCGAGCTCTTCAAGCCGTTCGTGATGAAGAAGCTCGTCGACCGCGGGCAAGCGCACAACATCAAGAGCGCGAAGCGCATGGTCGAGCGCGTGCGTCCGGAAGTCTGGGACGTCCTCGACGAGGTCATCCGCGAGCATCCGGTGCTGCTCAACCGCGCCCCGACGCTGCATCGTCTCGGCATTCAGGCGTTCGAGCCGGTGCTGGTGGAAGGCAAAGCCATCCATCTGCATCCGCTGGTCTGCACGCCGTACAACGCCGACTTCGACGGCGATCAAATGGCCGTGCATCTTCCGCTGAGCGCCGGTGCGCAAGCGGAGGCGCGCATCCTGATGCTCTCCGCGAACAACATCCTGCAACCGTCGTTCGGGAACCCGGTGTCGATCCCGACCCAGGACATGGTGCTGGGTCTGTACTGGCTCACGTTCCAGCCCGACGAATACAAGGGCCCCGCGAAGGCGAAGCTCGACTCGGACGCCCTCTACAGCTCGCCGGTCGAACGGAACGGCGCGACGCGCCGCAACGAAGACGGCTCGGCGATGCTGCCGGCGTTCAAGGACGGCACCGAAGCCGTCACCGCGCTCAACCATCGTCTGATCGGTCTGCACGAGTGGATCGAAGTGCGCATCAACGGCACGCGCCTCAAGACGACCGCCGGCCGGGTGATCTTCAACGAGGCGTTTCCGCTCGAGTGGAACTACCCGTACCTCAACCACATCCTCGACAAGGCTGCGCTCAAGAAGCTGATCACCGAGAGCTATCGCAAGTTCGGCAACGCCGCCACGGCGGAGTTCCTGGACGCGATCAAGGCGCTCGGCTTCCACTACGCGACGCAGTCGGGGACGACGGTGTCGATCAGCGACATCATCGTGCCGCAGGCGAAGCACGAGCTGCTCGACAAGGCGCAGGCCGAAGTCGACGAGCTCCACGGTCTGTTCGACCAGGGCTTCATCTCGGACGACGAGCGCTACAACAAGACGATCGAGATCTGGCAGAAGACCGGCGACGACGTCACCGGCGCGATGCAGGCCGCCCAGAACCCGCTCAACCCGGTGTTCATGATGGCGACCTCCGGCGCGCGCGGCTCGATCGCGCAGGTCAAGCAGCTCGGCGGTATGCGCGGACTCATGTCCGACCCGTCGGGCCGCATCCTCGAGATCCCGGTCAAGGCCTCGCTCAAAGAAGGCCTGACCGTCCTCGAGTACTTCATCTCGACGCACGGCGCGCGCAAGGGTCTCGCCGACACCGCGCTGCGCACGGCGGACTCAGGCTACCTGACGCGCCGTCTGGTCGACGTCGCGCAGGACGTCATCATCCGCGAAGAAGACTGCGGAACGTCGAACGGTATCCTCGTCTCCGACATCACCGTCGGCAAAGAGACGATCGAGCCGATCTACGACCGCATCATCGGCCGTCGCGCCGCCGAGGACATCCGCAACCCGGCGAACTCGCGCGACAAGATGGTCCGGCGCGATGAAGAGATCGACGAAGAGAAGGCCAAGACGATCCTGGCCGCCGGCGTCAAGACGGTGAAGATCCGTTCGACGCTCGCGTGCCAGGCGAAGTACGGCGTCTGCGCGATGTGCTACGGCCGCAATCTCGCGACCGGCCTCAAGGTCGACATCGGCGAGGCGGTCGGGATCATCGCGGCGCAGTCGATCGGTGAACCAGGCACGCAGCTCACGCTGCGTACCTTCCACACCGGCGGCGTCGCACAGGAAGACATCATCACCGGTCTCCCGCGTGTCGAGGAGATCTTCGAAGCGCGCAAGCCCAAGGGCGAAGCGCCGGTGGTTGAAGTCGCGGGCCAGATCAAGTTCGGCGAGGAGAAGGGCAAGCGCGTCGTCTTCGTCACCGACGCCGAAGGCGTCGACCACGAGGTCGACGTCCCGTCGAACACGCACCTGATCGTGGTCGAAGGACAGAACGTCACGGCCGGTCAGCCGGTCGCGGAAGGCTCGCTCAACCCGCACGACATCCTGCGCATCAAGGGCGAGACCGCGCTGCAGAACTACCTGGTGCAGGAAGTGCAGAAGGTCTACCGCTCGCAGGGCGTCGACATCAACGACAAGCACATCGAAGTGATCGTTCGCTCGATGTTGCGCAAGGTCAAGATCGTCGACGGCGCCGACACCCGGATGCTCCCGGGCCAGCTCATCGAAGCCTCGGTGTTCGGCGAAGAGAACGACAAGATCAAGGCCGACGGCGGAAAGATCGCGGAGGGCAGCCCAGTGCTGCTCGGCGTGACGAAGGCGTCGCTCGCGACCGAGTCGTTCCTCTCGGCGGCATCGTTCCAAGAGACCACGCGCGTCCTCACCGACGCCGCGATCAAGGGCAAGCACGATCCGCTGCTCGGTCTCAAGGAGAACGTCATCATCGGGAAACTGATCCCGGCCGGTACGGGGATGTCGCGGTACCGCAACATCCAGATCGAGCCCGAAGGTCAGGATCTCGACGAAGAGGGCCGTCCGAAGAACGTGTTCCTCGACTTCAACCCCACGGAAGACCTGACGTCGTACGGCGACGTGATCGCGCCGAACGGTCAGGAGCTCAACCCGAAGGTGCTCGGCCCGTACGAGCGCCAGCGGATGGCCGAGAACACAGTCACGTACGAAGGCGACTACGAGCCCGACGCCACCGTCGGCGCCCCGTCCCTCCGCACCCAGTACAAACCCAAAGGCATCAACCCGGAAGACCTCTAGTCCCGACGTAAGGAAAAAGGAAGAGGCCCGCTCTGACAAGCGGGCCTCTTTTGTTTTATGCTGTAGCGTTTATTTCGGCAAGCGCTCCATCGACGCGCAGAATGCGCGCAAAGCGGCCGGATCTGCGCTGCCGGTGATGGTGAGGAACACCGCGTGCGTGCCTTGGGGGCGATCGACGCGGACTCGCTCGCCGTACCAATACGGTCCGGCGGTGTACTTCATCGGGTCGAAGCGCACGTGGCCGAATCCGGGCAGGGGCGCTTCGAACGAGCGCCGCGAGGCATCGTTGTTGTCCGGGGGATCGCCGAGCCCGCCGTCACTGACGATCAACAGGATGTCGCGCTGAGCGGCGCCGACGAAGTCCAGCTCGTACGTTCCGCCCGCCGACGCGCCGGGACCCGCGAACGGATAGCGCTTGGCTTTGAAGTGCGCGAGCCGATACCCGGCCGGCAACCGGCGCGGCAGCAGAATCGGGATCGGCAGCGTGCGAAGCTGCGCGACCTGCGCCGCATCGAGATACGAAACAGGCGCCGCGCCGGCATACGATTGTATCGCCATGAGTGCAGCCGTAACGAGTACGGCAGCGGTTGCCATGCGACCGCGGCAAAACGATCTAGGGACGCTGCGCATTCGAGGCTCCTCTTCGAGCGGGCGTCGTTCTGCGCTTGCCTGCAACATATCTGCTTAGAGCTCTATGTCGCGCACGAAGTCGGTCCGATCACGCTGGGGAAGATCGAGTTCCCCGAATCCACCGGCTGACAGAAAATCTACGAGCGATAGGGCGGATCGATCGGTCATGCGTTCGTAGTCGGCGACGGAGAGGACGACGGCGACGACGCGGCCGCGCCGCGTGATGATTTGTGGACCGTGCTCGGCCGCTGCGACCAGGGCGCTGAACTTCGCCTTCGCTTCCTGGACCGGCCAGCGAGGGGTGCTGAAAGGTGGGCCTCCTTTCAGAGGGTCGGATTTTTCTAGCCTACGTGGCTTTGCGGGTCGCCCGCGTACCCGGTTTACGGTATGCCCTGTGCCGAGGCCGGCGGCTAGGCTGGTAGCATGAGCCGCACCCTACGCCTTTTCACCGCCGCGACGCTCGCGGGGATGCTCGCTGCCTGCTCGGGACGCCTCCGACGGCAACAACTACAACGACCCCAAAGGCCCGAACGAGACGCTGGCGTTCCGAACGTTCCTGTTCCGCTATCATCGCTAGGACCGGCGACCCGTCCCCATTGGTAGAAAGGACCCGCTCGAGAGAGCGGGCCCTCCCACGTGGGTAGCCCTCGTTCACCATGGATCGTGTCATCCTGAGCTTGTCGAAGGGCGCTTTGGCCGCCATCGCGATCGTTGCGGTTGCGGCGATGCCGGCTGTCGCGCGCGAGCTCGCCGTGGCGCGCGGGCCGATCGCGATCCACGACGCAGCGTCCGGCCAGCGCAGCCCAGCCTGCGCCGAGCTGGTCGTCGAAGCGCGCGACGCGCTCGACAACCACCTCATCGGCCGTACGCAACCGCAGACCGACACGGACGGAACGTGCCGCTACGCGCTCAGCGTCCCCGCGCAAACCGCGGTGTGGCTACGCCTGCGTCCGGCGCTGGTCGCCAGCGAGCGCGTCGACACGACGAGCGCCGGCAGCACTTACGTCCCCGCACCACCCGCCGGACGTCTCGCATCGAGCCGCAGCGTCCAGATCCGCTTCACGGTCATCTCGCCGAACACGTACTTCTTCGCCCCCAACGAACAGAAGACCGTCCCGCTCAGCTACTGACGGTGTCGACCTTTGGGCACGCGCGACGATCGGCGCCGTCGCAGTCGGTATACCGGCTCAAAATAACGCTTCGCGACGTTGAGCCCAAAGTGTGGCGGTTGATCGAAGTCCCAGACGATACCACGCTCCTCAGCCTTCACCGAATTCTCCAGGTCGCGATGGGCTGGGAGAATTCGCATCTCCACGCATTCAACGTCGGCTCGGTGACATATGCCGACCCCGACCCCGATTTCGGCCTCGACTTCACGAATCGGGAGTACACATACCCGAGGTTCGTCGACGGCCGAAACGCATGCCCGCCGGAAGACGTCGGCGGCTCGCTGGGTTATGAATCGTTCTTAACGCGTATCCGCCGGCGGTCGCTTTCATTTTGCGCGCCGCAGAGAGGCGCTGAGTGATAAGCGTCCGCTCGTACTCAGCACTGACGCGAGGATCTGCTGCGTCAGCTTCGAGATCGAGTCGATCCCGTTCGTTTCGGTCGCAGAGAGCGCGCGGACGTCGTGCTGAGACGGGCGATGTTCGGGGGCCTCTTCGAGAGGCGCACCGTTCCGTCGCATCGCGACTCGAGCGGGTTCGAGGTCAGCCGTTCAGAAGATGCGCGACCACGTCTGCAGCGCTGTAGACCAGTCCGTCCGGCGGCAGGAAACGTGTGATACCGGGCAGGTCGTCTCCCGAGGTCACCAAAGCTCGTTCGATGAGCTTTCCCTTTCGTGCTTGGGGATGCCCGATCGTCGCCATCAACGAGTTGCACAGACACTTCTTGCCCACCGTGCTCTCCCGCTTTCCGCCTTTGGAGACGTAGAGCGTCACCGGCTCCGCGGGACAGCGGTAACCGATCGTGCCATCCGGGCTTCTGTAAGCCTCGCGCAGGTAGCCGAGATCGCAGATCCGCGGCCTAGCCGCATAGACTTCCCGCTCCGACAACGAGCCTTTCAACTGCGCGACCTTGAACGGAAAGCCCGTCGGCGAGGCCAGTCCGTCAGCGGAGACTCGGGCCTCTCCGGAAACGACTGATGCCAAGATCGTCGATTTATACTCTTCCTTCAGCCCCGACTCGGCGCAGAACGCGAACGCCGTTCCGACTTGGACGCCTGCGGCGCCGAGCTCCATGGCTTCGCGTAGCTTTCCGGGGGCACCGTAGCCCCCGGCGAGCCAGAACGGCAGGCCCAGCTCGCGGATCTTCTCAAGGTCTACCCGGTCGCGTTCTCCGTAGCTCGCTTCACCCGCCCCGTCGGGCTGAGGTTTCCCGCGCGGGGGCGCGTTGTGGCCGCCCGCAGTCGGCCCCTCGATGACGAATCCGTCCACCCTTCCGTTGGCTCGCTTGCACATCGATGTGGCGAGCGTGTTGGAGGAGACGATAGCGAGAAATTTCGGGCGATCGAGCGGCGGGAGCGCGCGCTCCATAAATTCTCGCGGATCGAATGTCATCGTCGTGTCGTCGCCGTCCTGCGCGCCCGACACGGTCAGGGGGTACGTCGCCGGCTCGTGATCGGCGAAACGATCGAGCACGCCCGGGATCTTCACGGGGATGCCCGCACCGATCAAGACGTAACCGACACCCGCGAGCATCGCACCATAGAGTGAAGGCAGGTGCGGTATCTGGATCTTCTCGAGGTAGTTGATTCCTACCGCATTGCCGTGCCCTTCGCGAGCGAGTTGCACTTCGACGAAGTTGGCCACGATGCAGAGTTCCTGGAACTCGCGCGGGCTCTTTTTCGCCTGCATCGGCAGGGTTTGGTACGATTCGCTCTCCCGCTTGCCGCCGGGAACGTAATACGCCTGCCAGATGCGCTGGGCCATCTTGGGGAAGGGAAAGCGCTCGAGACCGCGGCGCATGTGCCCGCCGGGATCCCCGTCTTGCAACCGCCTGGCCAAGATCTGATCCAGCGCCGTTCCTGAGACGACCCCAAGCTGACCGAGTTCGGACACCGCCCGCGCAAGTCGCCATGAGGAGACGCCCGCGCCCATACCCCCCTGGATGATCGTCGGATTTCCACCCATATAGTCTAAGCGGGGATTCCCCATATGGCCCTCCTATTCGAGTCGTCGCCGGACGATTCCGGCGGTTTTCGGGCGCCTCGGCGGCCGATTTGATTCGCTCGACCCGAAATGGACCAGCGTCTTGGCCTCTGATCACTAAAAAGGCCTGCCGTATGCTCATAAGGACGCACCTCTCCCGTCGTTTTCCGGCGCACGCAGTCGGCCGGGGTGTTCAAGTTGCCGTTGCCATTGGCGGCGATCGCAAGGCGGCAATTCTCTGCATGATTGCCGCGAACAGCTGCCGTGGGATCGCGACCTCGGCCATCTGGAACGTCACGTAGCGACCATGACTGACGACCTTGGCACCGATCTTGATTAGCTTCTCTCGCAGGCTGGTCAGCGACCACTCCGCAATCGCTTCCGGAGTCGCGAGCGTGCGAAGGAAGTTCCCGAGATTGTAAGCCAGCGCGTGAAGTTGGAGGCGAACCGCGTTCGCGTTGAACGAGCGACACGAAAGCCGCGTCCACTTAATCGCGCCCTTTCCTTCTTTGATCCATTGCTCAGCCGTCCCGCGCTTGTTGTAAAAGCCGACGACATTCTTCGACGAGTAACTCAAGTTGGTGATAATGAATCCGACGCGCGGGAACAGCTCCCCGAGGTGCCACTCCACTTTGGCGACAACCCGCCGCGGACGGGACCAACTCGCCGCCTTGTAGTGAAAGCTCTTGTAGAATCGCTGCACGTAGTGCGGTGGCCGTCCGACCGGCCGCTTGAGAAGATGGCCGATTCGCGCTTGGAGAAGCTGATTTGCCGGCAGGCGGATCGCGTAATCAATCCCCTCGGCTTCCAAGAACTCGTACATATTCGGCTGAGCGAAGGCGGCATCGCCTGCGAAACTGAAGCATTACACGACGGTCGAAATCGAGCCTGAGAATGCCATCCTCAGCTTCACCCGTCGGGTTCGTCACTTTGGCCTCACATCATCAGCGCGAATCACTTGATAATTATAGTAAAAACGCTTCGAACCCGCAGCGGATCTACAAACTCATCCGGTGAATCCGGGCTTAAAAGCCTTCAACGACCCCACCCACGAAGACCACCGAGACATGGTGCGGTGGGTCGGCGGCCGATTCAGCCCCCACGTTGTTGACGTGTCGACCATCGAAGCGGCGTTCGCGCGCTTTGCGAAGGTCCGTGCAAAAAAGACACGGGCGGGGTCGAAACCCCTCTTGTCACCCTGAGCTTGTCGAAGGGTCAGCTCGAGTATTCGATGTCGGAGAGCAAGAAGCGGACGCCGCCGGTGCCGATGTGCACGGCGTCTTTGATCGCGGCTTGTCCTTCGGGCGTGGCGACTGCGGCGCACGCATCTTCGTAGCTGTCGAAGTAGAGGTCCGCGGTGCGGTAGGCCGGTGTCGGCCCGCCGTCTTCCTTCGGAAACACTTTGGCGAGCTCGGCGCGGCGCACGTTCGGGATCTTCCCCGCGAGCGGAACGTGGACGCTCTTGTAGTGCTGCTCGAACGCTTCGGGGTCTTTCGGGTTGTCGTAGACGACGGTCAGTTTGACGCTCATCCCGCTTCGATACCGCGCCGCCGTCCACGACCCTCCGTCGGCTAGACCTTCGCCGCCGCTTTAGGCAGAGTGTACACGACGAGGTCGACCCACACGGACTCGGGCGGAGCCGAAGCGCCGACGGCCTGCATCGCCGGCCCGAGGCGTTCTTGCATGAAGCGGCCTTGCGCTTCGCGCGATTCCCAGACTTCGTCTACGACCAAGCTGCCGTTGTCGCGGAGTCCCGCGGCGTGACTCAGCAGACCCGCCGGCCAGTTGCTCGTCGGTGAGCTCGTATCGATTCCGAGCTTCGCGCTCACCGCGTCGTAGAGGTCGCGCCCTCGGCCGACGAACGTCAATATCAAACTAGCAGCCATGAACGATCCTCCAAGTCCCGAGTGAAACGGACCCCCTGGGTTCGTCAGCGGGGCCGCCCAAGCCCCGCTAGCCCCCCGGGCGCCAGGGCATTTTCGCGGGCTGATTCAAACACCGGTCGACGTGCTGGTCTCGGAAGTGCCGCGGCGCTTTTTTTCGGCGGCTGCCCTCGCGTTGACGTTCGCGTTCACGGCGCCGGCGCTCGCTGCGACGCTGCCGCCGGGCGATACGCCCTCGTTTCACTCGGTCTCACCGCTGTCAGTGGCCGACGTCTGCCTCCTCAGCGCGGTGCTGCGCGTCGATCCGATGCGCGATCAGGCGGGCGTGCGCCGTTGGTACCTGCGCGTCGGGCAGTTGCTGTCGAGCGGTTATCCCGAGGCGACCGTCACCGTTCGGCTCGACACCGCCGCGGGCCACATGACCGCGATCGTTCCGGCGCGCAGCGTCGTCGTCGTGAACGCCGCAACGCACGACGACGTGCTCGCGGCGAGCGTCACCGGCGTCACGATGCAGGACGGTACGTCGGCGGCGTGCGTGCCGCGCCCGATGCCGACCGGCATCGCGGCGGCCAACGAACTCCAAGGCGGTCCGGCGCGTCCGGTCGTGATCGCGTCGGCGCTCGCTGCCGATGCGCCGATGACATGCGCGGAGCGGTTCACGCCCGGCGGCTACACGTCACCCGACGGCAGGCGCGATCAGCTCACTTTGGCCTCGGGTGAGATCCTCGGTATGGACTCGTACACGTTCATGGCAGGCGGCGGCCTACGCTTGCGTCTGCTGAGCGGCAACTTCGGCGGGCCCGCCGTCAGGACGGCGGCTGCCGCGGCTCAACGCGCATCGTTCGCGCCCGCGGTGCTCCGCTGCTTGCCGCTCAGCCGGCCGTTCCCGCTGACGGTGTCGCTCTGAGCCGACGCCTTAGGCGCGCCACGCTCACCCTATTAGAGGCGGCCTAGATCCTGACCGGCGGAAAGTTTCCGGAGCCCCGGAGGCTCTCCGCGCGCCGCCGCTAAGAGGGGCGCGTGCAGCTGTTTGCGGGGCCGAGCGGCGAGTTCATCGAGGAAGCCGTGCAGAAGCGGATCGCGGAGAAGCTTGGCGATTCGTTCTACGACTACTATCGGTTCCGGGCGTCCGCCTCGGAGTTCACCTCGTGGAAGAACTCGCTTGCGGCGCTCGCGCACCAGCTCCGCTACTCGAACATACGCGACCACGGTGTCGTCCTCGAGCTGCAACTGCCGTCGAGCTCGGCGCGCCTCGACTGCCTTGTGTTTGGGCTGTCCGAGGCGGATGAGTCCGCGGCCGTTCTGATCGAGCTGAAACAATGGACCGAGGCCATCCCCAGCGAGTGGGACGGCTGCGTGGAGTCCTACGTCGGCGGCGCAATGCGCAAGGTTCTGCACCCGTCCCTTCAAGCGCTTACCTACGCGCAGTATCTGCAGGATATGACCGAGGCCTACGACGTCGATCGCGGCGGAATCCCACTCACGCCGTGCTCGTGGCTTCACAACATGCATCCCGGCGCCAGCGGCGTTTTGCGTGGGGCGGAGTTTCAGGAGCTGCTCGAGCGGTCGCCGCTCTTCGTCAACTCCGATGCCGACCGGTTCGGCGCGTTCTTGGGGCACCACGTAGGCCGGGGCAAGGGCGTCAGCATCATGGAGAAGGCGCTGAGCGCGCCGCATTCGCCGAGCAAGAAGCTCCTCGACTATACGGCCGCGCTCGTCGCCGGCGAACCGGCGTATCGCCTCATCGACGAGCAGGTCGTGGCGTACAACGCGGTCTTGTCGCTCGTGCGGAAGATGCAGCGGGGCAAGACCGGTAAGGCCGTCGTGCTGGTGAAGGGTGGCCCAGGCACCGGGAAATCGCTCATCGCCCTCAACCTGCTCGGGACGCTTTCGCGATTCGGGCTCCATGTGCAGCACGCGACCGGCAGCAAGGCGTTCACGCAGAACATCTGGCGCGTCCTCGGCACGCGCAGCAAGGCGCAAGTAAAGTATTTCAACAGCTACTCCGCCACCGCGGCTGACGGCGTCGACGTCTTGCTGGCCGACGAAGCGCATCGCATTCGTTCGACCAGCAACAACCGCTTTACGCCGGCGGCCAAGAAGTCGGACCGAACGCAGATCGATGAGCTCGTCGACGTGGCGAAGGTCTCGGTGTTCTTCATCGACGATTTTCAAACGGTCCGACCCGGCGAAGTCGGGAGCGCGGCGCTGATCCGCGAGGCAGCTATCCGCCACGACGTGCGATGCGAGGAGATCGACCTTCGGGCGCAGTTCCGCTGCGCGGGTTCCGACGAATACATCGATTGGCTCGACCAGACGCTCGAGATCCGGAAAACCGGCGTCGAGCGGCTCGAGGACGAGCAGTTCGAATTCGCCGTGCTCGAAGATCCCACGGACCTCGACGCGATCATCCGCACGAAGCTTGCAGCAGGTCACACGGCGCGACTGATGGCGGGCTACTGCTGGCCCTGGTCGGACCCCGACGAGAACGGCGATCTGCTTGACGACGTCGTGCTCGGCGGGTTTCGTCGGCCGTGGAATGCCAAGCCTGAGGCGAGGAAGCTGCGCAAGGGCATCCCTCCGGCCCCGTTCTGGGCAAGCGATCCGGGCGGTGTCGATCAGGTCGGCTGCGTGTACACTGCGCAAGGCTTCGAGTTCGATTTCTCGGGCGTGATCTGGGGTCCCGACCTCGTGCGGCGGGGCGACGAATGGGTAGGCCAACCCTCGGCGTCACACGACCGTCCGGTCAAGACACGCGCCGGCGCGCGGTTCACGGACTGCGTGAAGAACACGTACCGCGTCCTGCTCACAAGGGGCTTGCAAGGCTGCTACGTCTGCATCCCGGACGCAGAGACGCGCGAGTACGTCAGAGGCCGGCTCGCCCGCCCGACCATGTCAAGCTCAGGATGACAACGATACAGACCGCGCCGCGGAGCTATTTCGACGCTGGTGCCACCGTTGCGTCGGCTTGGCCGCTGGCGGCGAGAGCTCGGGCGATGAATCCGGAGGCTTTCATCTCCTCGACGAACGCGCGCAGGTAGGAAGCGGCGCTGTCACGCGCCTTCGGTATCCCGACGGCTTGCTCGATGAACATGAACCGGCCCGGAATCACGCGGAATCCCGGATGTGCGCCGCCGAACGCGACGATCGGCTGTTTCACGCCGGCAACGGCGTCCAAGCCATCGCGTACGAGGACGTCCGTTGCTTCGGCCGCGGTCGCGACTCTGACGAGCTGGGCGTGCGTGAGGCTCCGAGTCAGATACAGGTCGTACGCGCTTCCGCGCACGACGGCGACACGAGCGCCCGCGCGGTCGACGTCGTCGATCGTCCGCAGCGGCGATGCTTCGGGCACGAGATACACGCCTTCAAGGATGACGTACGGCGCAGTGAACGTAATCTCGGTGGCCCGAACGGGCTCGATCGCAAGAAAGGCGACGTCCCACGCATCCCGCTGCAGCGCCTCGAACACTCTGCCGGCTGTGTCGAACGGTACCAGTTCGACCGGCACGTCCAGGCGGCGACCGAGCTCGCGAGCAAGGTCAACCGAGACGCCGCGCGGCCGCCCGGTGCGCGGATCTTTCTGCGCGAGGACGGGATTCCCGAGGTTGATTGCAGCGCGCACGTGGCCTGACGGCGCGATCGTTTCGGCGATCTGCATGGTCACGGCAGGCGAATGAGGCGGCGGCCGAGGTTCTCGCCTCGGTAGAGGCCGGCGATCGCGTCGGGGGCGGCGTCGATGCCGTCGAGGAACTCCTCGCGGTAGCGCAAGCGCCCCTCGCGAATCCAGGCGCTGAGCTGGACGATGGCCTCGGGGAAGCGCGCTGCGTAGTCGAAGGCGAGGAAGCCTTGCATGCGCGCGCGCTTCACGAGCAGGTACCGTTCGACGCGCGGTCCGAGTGGCCACGGGTTCCAACTCGACACCGACGCCGTCCCGCACACCACGATACGCGCGCCGGCGGCGAGGTGCGCGTACGCCGCGTCGCTGATCGCGCCGGCAGTGTTGTCGAAGTAGACGTCGACGCCGTTCGGAGCGGTGGCGGCGATCGCCGCGCCGAGGTCGACGCCGGACTTGTAATCGATCGCGGCATCGTACCTGAACTCGTCGAGACACAATTGCGTCTTGCGCGCGCCGCCGGTGATGCCGACGGTGCGGCAGCCGACGATTTTCGCGATTTGCCCGACGCACGACCCGACCGAACCCGCCGCGGTCGACACGAGCACGGTGTCGCCGGGCTTCGGCTGACCGACCTCGAGCAGCGCAAAATACGCCGTGAGGCCGTTCAGCCCGAGCACGCCGAGCGCGGCGGAGAGTGGGATGTCGTCGCGCGGCACCGTGCGCGAGATAGCGCGCGCGTCGGCGACGGCGTACTCCTGCCAGCCGAACATCCCGGTGACCTGATCGCCCGGCGCGTAGTCCGCGGTGCGCGAACGCACGACCTCACCGGCCGCGAACGAGCGCATCACCGCGCCGAGCGCGACCGGCTCGGCGTAGTTCGCGACCGCGCTCACCCAGCCGCGCATCGCCGGCTCGACGCCGAGGAACCGGTTGCGCACCAGCACCTCGCCCTCGCCCGGCTCCGGCAGCGCCGTCTCGACAACTTCGAAGTTCTCCGCCTGCGGAATCCCATCCGGACGGGATCGCAATCGAACTTGCCGGTTGACCGTGGCGACAGAAGTCATCTGCGCTACTTCTTCGCCGAAGGTTTCTATGCTTTTACAGCGGTTACTGCTAGGAGGACGGCGGCAGGATCGGCGGCAGATTGACGACCGGCGCGTCCTTCGCTTCGGCCGGGACCTCGATTGTGAGCGATTGATCGTTGTAGTGTGAGTACTGCAGGGTGGTTTGGTCGAACGTGCACGCCCGCAACAAGAACGTGCCCTTGTCGTACGTGCACACGCCGGGGCCCCTGGTGCTCGATACCGGATCGAGGTCCGGCAGCACCATGGTCACTGTAGTCTTGATTGCACCGACCGTGACACCGCCTTCCGTTCGGTCCGGGAGGGGCTCGGCGGAACGACGGAACGCGGTCGGTTGCGAGAGCGACGCAAAGTCGTTCGGGTCCATGATGAACTTATGCCAGCCGGCGCTCGTGCGCTGGTAAAGGGTGGGCCCTAGCATGATGAAGCTGATCGTGTCGCCGAGGCGCCTTGTCTCGCGGTATCGACTGCCCACGCCATGCACGACGACGAGCGATCCACCTCGACCGGCGGCGGGCCATGCGATGTCGACCTGATACGAGTTCACGGCTGATAATGCCGCGCCGATCTTGTCGCCCAGACTCGTCGAATCGTCCGCGGTCGCGACCCCGCCGCTCAGGCACACTGCCAGCATCACGATCGAAGATCCCGACCACACCACGTTGCGCATCGACCTACTCCAGCGGCGCCCTGCATCGACCAAGCGCCAAACATTCGAAGCCGCACCGGCCAACGTTCGGCCGGCGCCCCCCAAAAGCCCGTCGGATCGCTCCGACGGGCCTCTCTTACGCCGCGCGACCTTCGCGGTCGGCTATCCCTACGCCGCCTTCGCCTTGAGCGGCTTCAGCTTCTTGATCTCGGCCGCCGCCGGCGAGTGTGCTGCGTCGTAGAGATCGACCATATGCTGCAGGTTCAGCCAGTATCCGGCCGAGGGTCCGAGCACGCGCTCGAGGCGCATCGCGGTGTCAGGCGTGATTCTACGCTTGCCCAATGCGGTAAAGGGGCGCGGTGTAAAGATTGGCGGACCGCGTGGCCGCGAAATTACCGACTACCACTGAGGATGAGCATGGCAACGAAGCTCTCACCGATCCATCCTGGCGAGGTGCTCGCCGAAGATTTCATGGCGCCGCGCGGGCTTACCGCCAATCAGCTCGCGCTTGACCTGCACGTACCCGCCAACCGGCTGAGCGAAGTGATACGCGGCCGCCGCTCGATCAGTGCCGACACCGCCCTTCGCCTCGCCCGGTACTTCGGGACGACACCGTCTTTGTGGCTGAACCTCCAATCGAGCTACGACCTGGAATGCGCGAAGGACAACGTCGGCGCGAAGATCGAGCGAGAGGTGGCAGTCCGGTCGGCCTAACGTCCGCCGGTCAGTGCGACACCGTATGCGCCGAAGTTCCACGCGACGTCCGGCTGTTCGTCTGTCCCGATTCCGGCGATGACGCCGCCCCACCAGCCGCTGGTAGGCGGGTTGCCGCTCACCGTGTCCACTTGTATACCGTTGACGTAGAGCGACGCTGTATGTCCACTGGTTCGCACCGCGAGGAAGTTGTATATCCCCGTCTGCGTGCGGATAGCGTTTGAATGCGTTGGTCCGCGGAGCATCGTCCAATTGTCGTGGCTCCGGTGCCAGGCCATGAAGTCTCCTCGATAGTTCACCTGAAAAACGTAGTAGTCATCGTCGGCGTTAGGGGGAGTATAGTCCCAGAAAAGAACGCCGGCCGTCGTGTTGCCTGACGTCGGGGGCATGTTGGGGCCATAGGCGCCGACTTTTGTACAGATGATTGCATCGACGTGGAATTTGCCGTCATGAAAGAGGACGGCAAAGCGGCCTTTCTGTGGTCGCACACTGAGGAAGCCGCGCGCGATCTGTATATCGCTGGGGAGCTTGCCCCACTGACTCGCTCCATGAGTGAAGTCCTCCGCCGTGTCCGCTCGATCCATCGGACAATTCTGCATGCTGCGGTCGATCGCTAGAGGTGCGCTCAGGTTTCCGCCTGAGATCGGCCCGAACGTTCGGTAAGGAAAGGCCACGTGCGACGGTCGCCGCGCCGCGATGGCGATCACGATGACGATGACGATGACGGCAGCGGCGACCGCACCGCCGATCACACTGATACGGGTCTTCCACCATGGCACCTCGGCCTCGCGCTTCTCGGCTTCGACGAGATCCGGAGCGGGCTTCGTCTCGGGCACCACCGGAGCGGTCAGCGCTGGCCTCGCTGCGAGTAATCGCTTCACGAAGGCCACCAGCTCGGCCAGCCGGGTTTCCATCGGCGGACTCAGCGCGTCGAGCCAGTGCACCCGCAATGTGAAGTACTCGAGGTCTTCGTTCGGTGGAACGTCCTCGATCCGAAACGGAATGATGACCTTCTGGTGCTTCGACGCGATCTCGAGTTCGCGCAGGATGTGCTCCGACTGATTCGTCTTGTCGGAAAAAATCAACAGGACGGCGCTGGCGCTCGTGATCGCATGCACGAGCTGACGCGCGTACGGGCCTGCATTGACGTCGCGTGGAGCGATCCAACAGCGCACGCCGGCGTCTTCCAGCTTCGCGCATGCGGCCAAGGCGGTGTTGAGGTCCGCGTGCGCGTGACAAATGAAAATGTCGTGGGCCATGTAGCAGTCCGGTCCCGCGCTTCGCCTGCGGCGAATAGGCAACCTCGTCTGGGAAGGGTTCAACCGGCGTCGGCGGGCCAGGTGAAGAGCCGCAAGAGAGATCGCGCTCTCAACGTAGCTCCTGTCGGCAGGGTCGGGGCGGCTTTGCTCGCACGTCTCAGGCACGATGCGCACGCTGACGGCCGTCTTCGCTCCGGGATCCGCCCCGCTGCCCGAAGGCCTGCGTACGCTCACCGTGTCGCCCAGCCGGATCGTCGAGCCGGGGCAGACGATCCACGCGAGCTTCACGTTCCGGAACCTGGGCGGCGGGACGGCGACCGGGTTCCGCGTGCGGTTCCGGTTGCCCGAGGGGCTGACGTACCTGGTCGGCAGCGCGCAGATCGACGGCGTCGAGATCGACGAGCAGGGCGGGCTGACCTCGCTGCTCCAGAGCGCCGGCGCGAAGCTCGGCGAGGTGCCGGCCGGCGGCGAGCGGCGCATCTCGCTGGCGTACAGCGTCGCGCCGACGATCGAGAACGGGACGCAGATCGGGCTGCAGGCGGCGCTGGCGTCGTTCGAGGTGCCGGTGATCGGCTCGAACGTCGTGCGGCTGCTCGTGCGCAGCAAGCCGACGCTCAAGAGCGGGAACACGAAGCTGTCGCTGACGCCGGTGCGCGAGCTGGTCCCCGGCGCCGAACTTCACCTGCGCGCGCAGATCCACAACTCCGGCCAGAGCAGCGCGCACGACGTGATGGTGCTGCTGCCGGTCCCCGCCAACACGACGTACGTGCCGCACAGCGCCGTAGTCGACGGCCGCCCGCGCGCCGGGCTCTCGGAGGTCGAGCCGCTCGGCCTGACCACGCCCACGATCGTCGCGCCGATGCTCGGCCCCGGTGCGACGCTCGACGTCGGCTACCGCGTGCGGATCGACCCGACGCTCGACGACAACGCGCAGGTCAACGCGCACGGTGCCGTGTGCACGCAGGAGCTGCCGGAGTTCGCGCTCAGCGCGGTGACGCTGAAGGTCCCCTCCAAGCCCTCGTTCGAGGGCGAGGACACGAGCTTTCGCGTCGAGACCGAGGACGAGGTGGTGCCGGGCCAGCGTGTGCGCATGGTGGTGCACCTGCGCAACGCCGGGACGGCGCGCGCCAAGAACGTGCGCGTGCGGGTCAAGCTGCCCGACGGGATCGCGTACAGCGCCGGCTCGCGCGCCATCGACGGCGCGCCGGCGGTCGACGCCGACCGCGAGCCGGGCGCGTTCGAGCTCGGCGACGTCGAGCCGGGGCGCTCGGTCGAGGTGTCGCTGGCGGGCGTGGTGGTCTCGCCGAGCGCGCACGGTGCGGAACTGCCGCTGGAGGCGCGGATCGACTGGCAGAAGACCAATCGCGCGTTCGCCCGCACGCTGACCGTCCGCTCGACGCCGGCGTTCCCCGGCGCGTTCAACCGCGTCGAGCGCGAGACGCCGCGCCGGCTCAATCCCGGCGATGCGGCGAAGTTCACGATCCACCTGGAGAACATGGGCGCCGACGTCGCGACCGACGCGCGCGTGCGACTCGAAGTGGACGAAGCGCTCGAAAACGTGCACGTGACGGAGAACGACGCCGAGATCGAACTGGCCGACGACCGCTCGATCCACCTCGACACGGTGGAACCGAACGCGCCGCGGCGGTTGAACGTCGAAGCGCGCGTCGCGGCGATCGTGGAGGACCAGTCGCAGCTGCGCCTGCACGCCGCGCTGCGCACGAAGCAGCTCGGCGAGATCGACCTCGGATCGGCGCAGCATACGATCGCCTCGCGCCCGCGGTTCGCGGCAAAGAGCTCGAGGCTGGCGGCGGAGAGCGGCGAGGTGCTGCGTCCGAACCGCACGATGGCGTGCCGCCTGACCGTGCATAACATCGGCACCGATCGCGGCAAGGACGTCCGCGTGCGGCTGCAGCTGCCCGAAGAATTGCGGCTGGAGAGCGTCGACAACGCCTCGCGCGACGCGGAGAGCGTCGTATTCGGCGAAGTCCCCGCGCAAGCGGCACGCGAGGCGACGGTGCATCTGCGGCTGCTCGGCACCGCGGCCGACGGCGAGGTGCTGCAGGTCAACGCGCGTCTCACCGGCAGCAACGTCGTGCCCCTGTCGCTGGAGCCGGTGTCGCTGACGACACACGCGGAGCCCGCGTTCGACGAAGGCGCGACGCTGACGTCGCACCCGATGGAGACGATCGACTCCGGCCAGGAGATCGTCTACACGCTCGCGCTGCGCAACTCGGGCGACGGCCCCGCAAAGCGCCTCAACGCCCGCATCGACACCCCGCTCCACACCGTCTACGCCCCGGGCAGCACGATGGTGAACGACCTCCCACTGCTCGACTTCGCCGGCACGTCCCCACTCCTCGCCCCCAACGGCCTCACCCTCGGCGACGTCACCTCCGGCGCGGAAGTCGTCGTGCAACTCAGCATGATCGTCAACACCCCGCTCCCACCCGGCACATCGATCGAAACCCGAGCCCACGTAACCTGGGACGAAGTCCCCGAGATGATCGTCCGAGCAGAACCGCTCCGCGTCCGCTCCGCCTCGGCGTTGCCAATCGTCGACCCGGCGTTGCCGTTCTCGGTCCTCGACGCCGCAGCGGGCCCAACCTTCGCCAACGGCCGCCGCGCCCTCGCCCCCGGCGAGCAAACAGCATACATCGAGCTCCCTCCGGCGACGCCGGTGCGCGGCGCGCTACCACGCGACGTCACCGGGACGCGCGGCGCATCTCGACGCAACGCCGAAGCCCTCAGTGCCGGGAGCGCCCCGGATGGTGCTGTCAGCAGCAGCCCCACCACCACCTCCGATGTCACCCGTCCCGATGTCACCCGTCCCGATGTCACCCGTCCCGATGTCGCCCGTCCCGATGTCACCCGTCCCGATGTCACCCTGAGCTTGTCGAAGGGTGAACCCGACGCGATCGAAACCCCAACTGCCCTCTACCTGAGCCTACCGGAAGACCGCCTCGACTGGATCGTGCATTACCTCGAGGAAGCACGGTTCGAAGGCCTGATCGCGCACCTGATGATCGTGCGCGCACTCTTCCCGGATACCGCGGAGGCACCGGCGGCCACTGCGCGACTTCGGAAGCACACCGCGCTGCTGAACGAGCTCGTGGACCGGCTGTTTTTGAAGTTGCGGCTACCCGACGTGCCCCTCGCGCCCGACGACTTGGAGACGCCGCAGTACCGAGCGTCGCTCGAGGCCGTGATCGCCGCGCTGCGCACCGAGCGCGGCCAAAAGGAACCGGAGCGCGCCGGGTTGCGACTCGTGAGCTTCGTCGAGCCGCGGGCGCTCGCGGTGGCGGCAGAGACCTTGGGCCGCGCGAAGCTCGTCACCGCTGTGCCATGGCTCGCGGCGGCGATGCTGATGGGCACGTCGCTCGAGCGGGACGGCGTCGTCGTCGCAGACTTCTCGCCGTATCGCGAAGCAGTCGTGCGGGCCTTCTGGGAGCTGGCGGAATTCTCGCCGACGGAGTTCGAGACCGCGCTGCACGAGCCCGGCGACGTCGAGCTCGAAGTAGAACGCGAAAACGTGCTGCGCGACCTCGCCGCGCAGCGGAATGTACCGGCCTAGCGATGACGGAGATCTTCTTCGTTGTCGCAATCATCGTGGTACTGGGCATCGCCTTCGTCGTGCTGAGCAGACGCAGCGGCGAAGCCGCGCCGGACGACTCTGCGCGGGATCCCGAGATGGAAGACGGCGTCGTCAGTGAGCCGGTTCCCGTCCCTGCTACCGCGACACGCCCGACCGTCGTCAAAGAAGAGGTCGAGGTGGCGACGGCGCCGGGCGCCGGGACTCGCTGGGCGAAGCAGTTCGAGCCGCGTTCGGGCACGTTGGACAATGCGGCGCGCCTCAAGCTCATCACCGACCTTGGCATGCTGCGGGCAGCATGGTGCGTTCCGTTGCTAGAGCAAGCCTGTGGAGAAGAACCAGACCCGGGAAACCGCGCCGCCGCGCACGCGGCCCTCGCACGGTGCCGCGATGCAGCGACGTCTCGGTCCTAGCCAGCCCGTGATCTGCCGCATCTACGCGCACTGTACTCACTGGGCGTAGCCGATCCCTTACGGGACCGGCGCAGACGCGGCTGGGCTACGGCCGCCTACAATGACCCCTCGTCGAAGGCTTGATCTTCGGACAAGTCGTGATCGAGGGCGTGGGTCAGGATTTCCACTGGCCGCCCATAAACCAGTTCTATATCCCATTGTGTGATCCACTTGCGAACTAGCGTGCGAAGCCGTTGTCCCGAATGAATGTCGCTGTCCCGGATTTCGGAAAGTGAGTCCATCGCGAATGCAACGCGATATACTTGTCGTATAGACTCGGCTGCTCGGCCCAGGTCCAATTGAGAAAGGGGTCTTAGGGGGAAGCGGTTCGCGGGAGCATTAAGAAAGGCAGTGCCCTGCGCGATGCTCAAAGCGGGTGACAGCCGAGCCTGGTATTCTTGTATTTCAACCAGGTCGTTCCGATACTCGAACACTGCGGTACGAAAGTCGGGGGTAAGGCCCCCAACGAAACGCGGAAATGTCTGAGAAGCGTTCCCGAACAGGGCACCAATGGTGGCGTACGACTTCATGCGAGACAGAGTCGTGAACTTCGCAATTAGCTCAAGCTCATCTGCCACGATGAGCCACCCCTTGCAACCCGCGGCCGCGAGCAAAGCCGCCGTGGCCTCAAATCGACCGAGCGCGAGGTCCGCGCTCGTAGGCCTTCGCAGGGCTTGGATATCAGGTATGACGCCTCGAGCATATCGCCTGAACTCATATATCGAAAGCGGCGCGCCATCCCAGAAGTCGACAATCCATTGCATGACTTCCGAATTGTGTCGGCTCCTTACAAAGAGGTCGACAGTGGCGCCTACAATTGGAATTCCATCAGATAGGCGCTGCCGCAGATGATCATACGGCATCCCCTTCCGATCGAGACACTCGAGTGCTCCCGACAAGCTTCCGCCCATTCGATCATCCGGATAAAGTAGCGAAGCGATGGCGGCGTTGTAAAACAGATCCAGACGATGGAGTGGAATCTCCTTACTAATCGAAACGTAGCTCGTCGCGTAGCCATCGTCTCGGGCCTCCGAAACGAGATACGTTAACAAGTGCGACTTGCCACTTCCGAAGTCGCCCTCCAACAGCATCCCATTAGGCGCGTCAGAACCCCGGCTCCGCCTCAAGCGCTGGGTTGCCTCTATAATCTCAGGCTGCGCAGGTGGGAGTGCGGTGACGGACGACATCGTCGGAACGCCCAAACGAAGCGATTCGATAGCGCGCCGCGCAAAAAGCCGATGCTCGTTAAGCATCGAGCTCAATCAACGGAGCCAAAATATTCGGATACTCAAGTGCAAACGCTTCATTCGTGAGGCGAAGGCGGAGCGCTTCGTAGCTACGGAAGCTTAAAGGTGATTCGCCGATAAAGTCGCGGGTAGCCGCGAAGCACAGGAGAGTTGAGTCTAACGAATCGGCGGCGTCTATAAACTGCCGCATCGTCTCGTACAAATCCATTAGCCGCTGAACTCGATATCGCCGTCCACTCGGTGCGACACCAAAGTAGCTCGAAAAATCGATGAATAATACGGTTCCGTCAAAACCAGCCTGTCGCGCGACGCGACACATCGACATCAAGATACTGCGAGCGTTGTTGGCCGTGATGCGCCGATATATATGAAGCGGCTTGCATTGATGAATGGCAGTTATCTGGCCGGTCAGCCAATTCTCAGCGACGCCACCGGCGAAATTGCGGCTGTAATCCTCCGGCAGAAGAATTGCCCAGACGAGGGTGGCCAAGCAATGTCGGAATTCCGGCGCAAGGCCAGGTTTACCGTAAAGAAGTCGGGAGAGGAGCCTCTCGACGTGGTCCTCAACCTGCACCGAGGTAAGGCCGTTCCATCTCGCTAAACTGTCGATTGAGAGGTCCGTCGCCGCGTCAATTTGCCACTCTGAGAGAAGAAGGGCTTCCAGCAAGAAGCGCCGCGCAAATGAGCGCCAGTTTACCCGCCTCGCGATCTGGAAAAAGGCATTATGCAGCGGATGTAGGACCGCGCCGCCGCTCGCCTCCGCGGACGCGACGAGAAAGCGAGGGCACAGAGACGCCAGATCTGTCCAGAAGAGTCGTGTCGCGTGCTGATCTCCGACGACGAACTTGACCGTCGATCCGCCGGCTGGTATGAACTCGGCAAGATAGTGTTGGTGTAATAGTTTGGAATAGTCGGCGGGCTTCACGACTTGTGAAAGGACACCATCGAAAAAACGATTTCGGTCCCATCCCGGGCTACCATTCGGTGGCCACGGCCGGGGCCGGTTGTCGTGCTTCCGGTAATCGACAAGGAATAGCCAGTGGCCGTTACATTTCGCGCGGCAGCAATGCTACTGTACAAATCGAAAGCCAGATCGGTCTCAGAATACGTATCGCGGGCTGCGGGCATTAACGTAAGCGCAGCGTAGACATCGGTGATTGGCACGACATCACCGATTGCATCGTGGCGAGCACTGACGAGGAGCTGATATGTTGCGAAGACCGCCTCAATAATCCCAGCTGAAGGCTGTTCTGCCTTCACTCGAGCGGCCAGGAGACCACTTGCGATGATCGATGGCCTGGTGGACTCGACGGTCTTCCCATATTGACGAAGCAGACCGCCTTGTACTGCCATTCTCGTTGGAAAGGAGAGGATCGCGTCGCCTCGTTGGTGGACGTCGAGAAGTCCAAGTCGCTTCGCCTCGTCGACAATTTCTGACAGGAGCGAGCTGGCATTCATAGTGGCGGCGAAGGTTGCTGTGTCGTCTTGTAGCCGTCGCGCTCTCGTGATCACGTCGCCTGCGACGCGATGGGCCTCCACGACTTGTTTACTAAGCGCCCGAAGGGTGCCCGTGCGATTCGCCTTCGCGGCTCGTGACAAAACTGCTGAAAGCGCCTTAGTTACCTGTTGAAGTTCGCTGATCAGGGCATCATTCGAGCGATAGAATGACTCGGCACGATTCGGGCGCTCGGTGTCAAACGGTAACATGCTGATCTCCGTGACAGCCACGCATTCCTATTTTTCTGGCGGCCGCATCCCTGTTTGTAGCGGCCCATCCCGGGGAAAACCCCACTCAAACCGATGCCGCGACCTGATGAACCAGCCGTGGGGTTCGACGCCTAACACGGATTGTGCCTCCTCGTATGATTCGATGCCTGGTCCTGATGAAATTCGTCGCGAGGGGTTTGCCGGGCAGCTAAGAAACAGCGCTGGACTACCTCTCAGAGGGGTACCAGTGTTATTGAGTGCGCCGTCTTGGGGTGAGAGAAGGGCCGTTTGCAAGCCAGTAGTTTGGCCATTGAATCGAGAGACTTTGTCGCTAGCGCACTCCGGGCGGAGCTGGTTGGCCCCGGGGATGACAGCGAAGTCCTTCGCGCGCGCCCGGATCTTCAATATCTTGTAGGTCAGCTTGCGCCGGCAGTGGCGTCGATAGACTTGTCGTCTGGTATTGCGGAAGATGATCGCGATGCGCTCGATGCATCCATCGCACACTGGGACGAGGCGGACGCGGATGTCCAGTCCGTTCGCGATGGTGACGTCACAGCTTCCCACGCGGAGGACGATTCCATCAGGCAGGCGCGACGAAGCAGCCTTAGCGCCGTCGGCTTGTCTTTCGTAATAGAAGTGGGCGCAGTCTTGAGATACCGAGCGACGTGGGGTGAATACGTCGCCGAATCCGACGGTTCCGCCGCCATTTACCGACGCCGAGCGATGCAAGCCGAGGGCGGGTTTGTCGTCCGCGACGCCGCCCGCGGTGAAACCACGCACGAACGCGTGTCTATCGTTTGGGTCTCGCGAGACGTAGCGCAATACAAGATATGCTCTGTGTTCTTCGTAAACCGAACGAAGCATCTTACGAACGATGGAACGGACCGCCTCTATCAGGTTCGGCTCGAGATTTCGGGCGCAACGTCGGCTGATAGGCCATTTGTCTCGCGGTCGGTACTTTCACAAGCGCGATTGACCCAGTTTGGTACTGAGGATCTTCTATATCGCGACCGTGCCGAGTACGCCGTAGGCCACAACGTCGCGGCTTCGTGGGATAACGTTGATGAAGCGAAGGCGCGGTGTGGCACCGTACGGACCGAGATCATGCCGGCGACTGAGGCGCGCGTGACGCTTTCGAACGACGCGCTTGACGAGCATCAAGCATTCGAGATGGCGCTCCTCGCCCGAGAGGTGTCGCCTGATGCAACTGCCGCGCGGCTTCGAAGTGCCTTCGCGGGCTATGGGCTCTGGATCGACAAGGAAGAAGCGCGCATTTCTGCGCTAGCGGACGCGCTTCAGCCCCTCGCGCAGGCCCAAGTTGCGAAGTGTCGGGACAGGGTCCGTCGCCTCAACGATGGCATCAAGCTGCTTGAAGACGACGACGTGGCCTTCCGCTCCTTCCGTTTTGCGAATGAAGCGCTGGGCAGAGCGCAGGCGAGGCGGGCGCAACGTGAGAGCGGCTACGCGATGGGCCAAGCAATCGTCGAAAACGCGATCGAAGGCCGATGGAGACCCTTTCAGCTGGCGTTCATCTTGAGCTGCCTACCGGAGATTCTATTTGAAGGCAAGGCGGAACGTGACGTGGCTGATGTACTGTTTTTCCCGACCGGAGGCGGAAAGACCGAAGCTTACTTAGGACTCTCGGCGTTCACGCTGGCAGCGAGGCGACTAAAGGGAACTTCCAATAATGGTGCTGGGTCTGCCGTCCTGATGCGGTATACTCTACGGCTATTAACGACGCAGCAGTTCGCGCGGGCAGCAAGCATCATTTGTGCCGCTGAGTCGATCCGCCGCGATCTGGAAGCCGATGTGATGCCCGAGGATGCAGAGCCATTCAGTATCGGGCTTTGGGTTGGTCCGCTCACCCCAGGGTACATAGACGATTCCGTGCAGCAGCTTCACAGTGAATGGCGTTCGCACCGGGAGTGTTGGCGTGACTGCGAGGTGAGCTTGCGCCCATTAGTCGACGGGGCCTCGTCGCAGTCGGCTTTCCAAGCAACACTGCTTCCACTTACCGAGTGCCCCTGGTGCGGAGTTAGACTCTGCGTTGGCGACCTGGAATTCGACGAACTACGGCGAGTTCTCGTGACCCGCTGTCCAAACGAGGCATGCATATTTAATGTCGCACCAACGACAGGTGATTTCAAGGCCGGCATCCCGATTTCTTTTGTCGACGAAGAGCTTTACCGGTGGTGCCCGAGTCTAATCGTTGCTACTATAGACAAATTCGCCACCCTTCCATTCAAGCCAGATGCTAAGGCGCTGTTCGGCCGCATCTTGCGCAGGTGCACTATATGTGGATTCTTGACGGACGGCAGCTCTCACAAGAAGAATTGCGGCGGCGCTATCACGGCGGTGCCACCAAATGCTCCGATCGAGCTCATCATTCAAGACGAGCTCCACACCATAACTGATACAATAGGAAGTGTTTACGGGCTCTACGAGGGAGCCGTCGAGTATCTTATTTCAAGCTGCGGCGCACGACCGAAGTATATCGGTGCGACGGCAACGGTGAAGGACGTAGCGACGCAGGTGTCTCGCCTTTACAACGGCCGCAGCGTCGCGCTGTTTCCTCCGACGGCTCTCGACGCTGGGCAGACATTCTTTGCCCGTGAGGTCGTTTCTACCGTAGCCCAACATGGGCGGCTGTATATTGGCGTCTATTCGCCGACGATATCGCGCTTATCGACGCTAGTGGCGGTTCTCGCGGCCGTCCTTGCCGCATCCCGCGCGAATGCAGATGTAGTCGGATGGGAAGCTGCCGATCCTTATCTGACAGTCGTCGGCTATTTCAACACTATTCGAGATCTCGGTGGCGTTAAGGCACTCCTTGGTGATGATGTGCCTCCCGTGATGAAGTCGATTGCGGAAAAACACGGTTGGCCAACCCGGATACTAAACCGGTGGGAAGACGAGCTCACGGGCCGCATCGATTCGTCTCAGGTTCCCGAGCGGCTCGAGGATCTTGGACGCGCGTTCACGAGTGAGCACGGTGGTGTCGACGTGATGACCTGTACCAATATGATTTCGGTCGGCGTTGATGTACCCAGGCTGGGCCTCATGGTAGTTGATGGTCAACCGAAGTCGACGTCGGAATACATCCAAGCTACGAGTCGCGTCGGTCGCCGGGCTCCCGGCATCGTCGTCGTGGTCTACAATGCAATGCGTCCTCGCGACGTCAGCCACTACGAGCACTTTCTCGATTACCACGATAGCTACTACCGCTATGTCGAAGCAGGGAGTATTACACCATTTAGCGACGGCGCAATTACGCGATACCTTGCAAGTGCTTATCTTGCGGCCTATCGCCTTTCATCTCTGCGGTCCAAAAACGACGAGGCGTCCGCGGAGCGAGCCAACTGGGAACGTCGTGCAGAGATCGATGCTCCGTTTGCCGAGCGCGTTGCCGCGTTTGGGGCCCATGAAGAGGCAAGCGTGCGTGCGACTTTGGAAAACGTGGGAGAGACGTGGGGGGCCGCGGCGCCTGGTCTGCGATACTCCTTTGCTGGCACATTATATCCCAAGAAAGGTGCGCGTCGGATCGGAAGACAGGCATACCTCTTACGTGCCAGCGATGTCGAGATGCCCTCCGACGCTGTCGCGTATTTTGCGGCGCCTAGGTCCATGAGGAACGTCGAGGCGGAAGTCCCGCTGCGACTCGAAGTAGATGGCTAGTTACAAGCATGCAGGTGCGATCCGCGCTCCGCAATTAGTGGGGATGCATGGCCCGGGCGCCATCGTGAATCTCGAGCGACTCTCGGTAATGCCGATGGATCCTCAACTGTGGCCAACAAGCAGGGGGCTAATCGAGAGCCCCACGTTTGCGAGGCAAATTGCGGCAGATGCATTGATCGACACCGCAAGCCTCACGAAGAGCGGGATCCCGACGACGCTGTTTCCGCGCATGTTTGTGTGTCGTGAGTGCGGAATAATACAACGGCACGATCGGCCACACGCGGACGAATTGCAACAGGGGCTAAGGTGCGTGCATGGTGATGGCGCTCTTTATCCGTCGCGTTGGATCGTTTACTGCGAGCGCGGGCATATTGACGACTTCGACTATTTCGGTTTTTTGCACCGCAGTACGTGTCGTGGGACGGTGACGTTGGTATCGGGCGCATCGCTGTCGGACACGATAGTCAGATGCGCTACCTGCGGAGAGTCCAGGCCGATGCTTGAGGCCTACAGCCATGTCAAGCGTGGCCATTGCACGGGACGTCGGCCATGGATGGGCCGCGGAGCTATCGACTGCGACGCGACTCCGCGCTTGTCTATGCGGTCGGCTTCAGACGTCTACTTCGCCGCGATTCGGTCAGCGATAACAATAGAGCCAGAGGCGGACCCGGACTATCGGAAGATAATGCAGTATCTCGGACCGCTTGATACAGACAGGGAATATGCCGTCGATCTACTTCACCGTCACGCGGAGTTTAGCCGGCTGCCCGAGCATGTTATACAGCGCGCCATCGATATCGTATTGGATAAGCGCGACATGCCGTACCGGGACCGGCTTGGTGAAGAGTTCGTCTCGTTTTGCTCGCCGAGCGGGAATCAGCGGAGCGATTTGTGGATCGAGGAGGTGTTGCCAGACGACTATCGTCGCTTCGGGATTTCCCAGGTTATGGCCGTGCGAAAGCTGCGCGAGGTTCGAGCAATCGTGGGATTCCAACGCGGTGCCCTTCCTCTCGACCCTACGTTTACTCACGACGACGCCGGCACCCAGCCCATCTCTGGCTTGGGAGACTCGAGGCAATTTCCGGCGTATGAAAATCGGGGCGAAGGCATTTTCGTACGGCTGGAATCTCGGAAATTGGCTGAGTTCCTCGGACGACCGAACATCAAGGATCGCGCTCGGATGTTCCGCGATGCAGAAGAGAAGCTCCGTGGCGCCGCCAGTGCGCCGTTTCACGTCCCGCTGCGAGCACTTTACGTACTCACTCACTCGCTCGCTCACCTAGCGATTAGACAACTGTCGCTGACCTGTGGGTATTCGCAGTCGTCCCTTCGTGAGCGAATCTTCGTCGGTCCTGATGACGCTGCAGAGCCCTGGGCGGGATTCCTTGTCTACACATCGTCGAGCGACGCTGACGGGAGTCTCGGTGGCGTGGTTGCGCAGGCGCTAGACGGCAAGTTCGCGAGCCTGCTGGAGCGCGGAATGCTCGAGCTTGGTGTGTGTTCGAGCGACCCAGTCTGCGCGTTGCAGCTGCCCAATCAATTCCGTAAGGTGAATGCTGCCGCATGCCATAATTGCTTGATTCTTCCAGAAACGTGTTGTGAAAGAAATAATCGCTACTTGGATCGCATAATGTCGGTACCCGCAACTGTGAACGAACGGAGCGACGATCTTTGCTTCATAAAGCCGGTCTAGGGCTGCTGCGCGATTTTGAAGCGCAGGTGCCCTGGGCGCGTGCCCGGCGCTTCGTTGAGGCCCTGGAGGGCGGTATGGATGTCGCTGCTGCTCTAGCGTATGAGAAGTTGCTTCCTGATGACCGACGTTACGGGATCGCGCTTTGCGGACTGCAAATATCGCCGGAGCTATTGGGAGAGCTGGCGAGGGCGGATTACGAAAGAGTCGCCCTAGACGCCGCCGCCGTGGAAGTTGTGTGGACGGGGCCCCTACCGAGTTTGGGCTTTGCTGTTCGAGCTACCCCCGCTGCTATCCGGCAACTTATTGCCGGCGCTTCGTCAAGCATTCTGCTGGCTGGCTACATGATCGACGTTGGAACTATTGCTTCCTTGGGGCTGTTCGCGGCCGCGCGCAGAGGCATTAGGACAGAGATGGTCGCGAATGCGGCGGACTTGACGGAGGGTACTTGGCAGGCGGCGGTTTCTGCGGGGATAGGGATTTCGGTTGTTCGGTTCTCGCCGAACTCGATTGCCAAATTCCACGTGAAGGCTCTTTCAGTAGACGGTAACGTCGCATTCGTGACGTCCGCGAATTTTACGAGGCTCGCTCAGCGCGACAATGTAGAGCTCGGTGTGATTGTTCGCGGAGTCCCCGCCCGACGCGTCGATCAGCTCCTGCGGGCATACGTCCAGGCTTTCGCGTCTTCTCCGTCGTGAGCTTATCAATGGATGAGGATCTCTTTACTGCGATTGCTGAAATCGCCGCGAGGCTGGCTGTGATACTGAGCCCCGAGAGGTCGAATGCGTGCTTCGAGGCGGTGTTTCGTGGAGACGCCACGACACTGCAAACGAGCGGCGTATCGCTTCCCCTGGATCACAAAGGTCGGTGTGAGCTCATCGCAGCGGCTAGGGGCCTAGGCGTCTTACTTGATAGAAGGATTCGAAGCGAACTCCTATCCAGTCTGCCAGACGTGTCCGTGGACGAGCTGTTTAGTAAGACGTCGGTGGCGAAAAGCGGGTACCGGTTAAGCAGCGCATATTCCTCCGCGGAGAAGCGGAACGTGGTGTTGAGCCAAGACTTCGTACGGGGCAGCGCGTGGAGCTCGCTGGTGGCAGAGGCTATGTCCCTTCCTGCGGCATGCGCGGGGTCGCGCGTCGGACTCGCGCGCGCGGAGTTTGAGGTAATTCAGCCCTATATTGATCTTCCACCGCTTCATGCTTATCAGGCGGAAGTTCAGGCTAAGCTTCTTGAAAGACTCAGGTCCGGCAAGCCACAGCGTTGCATGGTGACGTTACCGACCGGCGGCGGGAAGACCCGGGTTATGGTTGACACGCTATTCAAAGTGGCGGCGCTTGAGCGCGGCGAAGGCCCGGTACTTTGGCTCGCCCAACACGAAGAGCTCTGTGAGCAGGCCGTCCAGTGCTTCACAGACGTGTGGCGCTCGCGATCGCGGCCGGGCAACCGAAGTCTCATTATACAGCGCGTTTGGGGTCATATCGCGGAAGAAATTGATATTGACGCCGACGTAGTGGTGGGAATTCCAGAGTCCGTAGTGCCGCGTCTTCGATCGTATAGCGAGGCAGGCTTTAGGTTCTTCTGTATCGTCATTGACGAGGCGCATAACGCCAACGACAGCGTTTATAACGAAGTTCTCGCTCTAGGCTGCGGCGCAGTAATTGTGGGTCTAACTGCAACACCGGCAACTGGGAATGAGATCGGTACGACTAATTTGATTGCCCGCTTCCATCGAAACATAATCGTGCCGCCCAGCCTGGCGGCTGGCGCGATTTGGAAGCTTCAGGAGCAGGGCTACCTCGCTCATATTGATATTGAGGAGCTCCACACCTCATATCGGCTCGACGGAGCTGTGACGACGAAGGATCAGGTTGAATTTACTTCGGACGCGCTCAGAGCCGCCGGCAACTCAGCGGGACGAAACGTTCGAATCATTGAACGGCTCAAGGAAATCCGTGGAAGCGAGAGCGTTTTGTGCTTTGCAAGTAGCGTTGCTAGCGCCCGCATACTTGCGGCGATCTTGGCAAGGTCGGGCCGCCGTGCGGCGTCCGTAGACGCTTATACCGATCGCGTGCAGCGTGCCGATCTAATAGCGAGGTTCAAGCGTGGCGATCTGCAGTTTCTGTTTAATTTCGGCGTTCTGGCGACGGGCTTTGACGCGCCAAAGGTGGACGTCTTGGTGATGGCGCGACCAACGCTGAGCCCAGTACTTCTCGAACAGATGCTGGGCCGAGGACTTCGCGGGCCGAGGAACGGGGGCACGGAGCGGTGTCTTATCATTTGGGTGTTGGATGGAATGGCCGAGCACGGCGTATCGCCGCTCGGATACGAACGCTTTCTTCATTCGTGGAGGCGATAGACCAATGATATTTAACGCAGCAACGCCGTGTCCTTACGGATGCGTGGATCCGACCACAGGTCTTTCAAGGATGTTGGTGCGCGGCGATGTCGGGCGCCTCGCGTGCGATGGATGTCTGACGGAGTTTGAGGAGCAGTCGCTTGTCCGAAACTTCGACTGGCGGCGAATGTCTTCAAGCGAGAGGCTTGCGGAGTACGACCGGATTGGTGGCGGAGTAAACGCCGAGTATTATCTGTCTGACGACCAGACGGCGGATCTCGCGGAGCAAGTAAGCCGGCTGCACCGATCTTCGGCATCCTATACCAGCAACGTAGCTCCTTCGAAGGCGGCACTGCGAAATCTCGCTTTGGGCCTCGACGATGTGGGAGCGTTGCGTGAGCTAATTGACAATGCGATCGACGCGCATATTCGTAAGGCGCGGCAACCGTCGGTGACAGTATCAATCGACCTAGATGCGGAGAATGGCCGCCTCATTGTGTGTGACAACGCGGGCGGCATGACCGAAGAAGAGCTTGCCCGATGTCTACAGCTCGGATCTGTCGGCGAGCATCATGATCGCACCATCGGACGATTTGGCGTCGGCGCAAAGGAGGCCATGTACCATTTCGGATCGGAGGTTACGATCGTCACGCGGGATCGACGCGCGGAAATGGGGCTTTTTGTTAATGTTCCTGCGTCTTGGCTGGAATCGCAGGGATGGGATGTCGAGGTGTTCGAGCAGGACAGCATCGAGAAGGGTAGTACGCGCATCGAGATCGGTAAGCTTGACCGTTTTCAGCTGGACCCTCACGCGTCGCAGAATCTCCGCGAAACGTACGGGAGTCGGCTCAAGGACAGCAGGTTGAAGCTTGTCTTAAAGGGCGAGGAGATCTTAGCGCCTGCCCGGATTAACTATGTCTATCCGCCTGAGCTGTATCCGCGGACGTATACTCTTCGCATAGACGACGTAGCGGTACAATTGTCGATCGGGATGCTAGCGGACCTAAAGGCAGCCGGAATCTATCTGTATGCACAGGATCGGTTTTTCAAGAGATGGGAGTGGCGCGACGACGCCGCTCGCGCGATCATGAGCCTGAAGAAGAAGCAGTCGGCACTGGTCGCTCACTTCAGAGCAGAGGTGTACTTCTCTGGACCAATCGAGCGGATACCGATCAATTCGACCAAGGACGATGTCCAGTTTAATTCAGTGTTGTCGAAGGCAAGCAAGGCCTTCGACAAGGTCGTAGCGCCATATTTGGATGCGATTGCATTTCTGTCACAGGACCGACGGCTTAGCTACGTTGATAAATTTACGCGGACCAATCCGCATCGGCTCGCAGTAGTCGACGAGGCTCCGGCAAGCCTTGGACGATGGTATGATGCGATGCCCATCGAGAAGAAGCGACTCGCTAACCTCGCAACATTCAAGGAACTAGTAGATGCGGACTTGGATGCGTCGGTCAGTGGCGGCGGCGAGCAGCAGGTCATAGCACTAGATCCCGCTAGCCTCGCCCCTTTGCCAGCTCCCGCGTCCGCAGACGGGCAGTTCACCGCCGAATCGAGTATCGACTCGAAGAGCGATCCCCCGGCAGAGGCAGCGCTGGCGACCGGAACGGAGCTCGAGTCTGGACCTGCCGAGCCTGAGGACGACGTAGACGCGTCCGTCGCTCCGGAGCCGCGGGAGCGCCTCGGTTCCTGTGACATCTATGGAATGCCTGGCGCAGACGCGCGTGAGATCGTTGAAGCTTTGAAGACGCGGGCGGATGAGCTTGAGGTTGAGCTGCGTTTTCGGTTCTCTTAAGTCAGGTGTTGGTCGGCGAATGGTATACCTGCGCGACTCCTTTGTCGTCCTCTGCGAATCGTGCGCTGATTTCCAGGCTCACAGCTTGTCGTCTGTTTGCAGCCTACGAGCGAGGGCGCTTTGCGCAAGTCATGCTTTGAGGTGACCTGTGAGAGCGACGGCCGGATGGCCAGTCGTGCGCTCGTCGCAATGATTCCGAAAAATCTAATCAAGACTATAAGCGTTGGAGCTGGGAAGGAGGTAGAAGCAGATGGGTTCTGAGGGTTTCCACCGCGGCCGTAACCGCCCGGTTGGCGTGGATCTGTTTGCTGGCGTTGGTGGTCTTGCTCTTGGATTTGAGCAAGCCGGCTTCGATGTGGTCGCTGCAGTGGAGCAAGATCCGGTGCACGCAGCCGTGCATCGGTTCAACTTTCCGTTGACTACCGTGATTTGCGGCGACGTTGGTAAGATTGCGGCTGCCCGCGTTCTCGAAGCGGCGAGGCTAGGATTCATCGCACATGGCGGTGTCGTAGAGGATTGGACGGGAGAGATTGATGTTGTCTTCGGCGGGCCGCCTTGCCAGGGGTTTTCAACAATCGGCAGACGCGACGCTGGCGATGATAGAAACCGACTAGTTTATAGGTTCGCAGACCTCGTGGGTGCGATTCAACCGCGCTATTTCGTAATGGAGAACGTTCCGGGGATGGCGGTAATTGGTTCTAGTGGGATTCTCACTCGTTTGATCAATCGGTTTCGCAGTTACGGGTACCAAGTCGCCGTCAATGCGCAGGATGCGGTTCAGCGCGCGATTCTCCGAGCCGCCGACTTCGGTGTACCCCAAGATCGTCGTCGGCTGTTCTTGATCGGCGGTCGCGAAGGCGAGCGGCTTCCTATGTACCCGCTTCCTACGGTAACTCCCGCAGCAAAACGTCGAGATAGAGGCGGCACAACGGCACCAAGGCTATTTGATGAGTTGCCTTTAGGACCAACAGTATGGGACGCTATCGGGGATCTCCCCGACCTGGATTCATTTGAACAACTGCGGACGAGCGATGAAGTCAGGTTGACGAAGCGCGAGTTTGAAAGGATGGCGGTGGCTGCGTCGCCCTACGTGCGTATCCTCCGTTGCGTCACGAACGACCCGGAGGACTTCGGATACCCTCGTGTTTGGGATCCACGGATTCTCACGTCGTCGTTGCGTACGGAACACACAACGAGGTCGGTGGCGCGGTTTCGCCGGACGCAGGAAGGCAATACGGAACCAGTGTCACGCTTCTATCGTCTGGATCGCAGTGGCCTGTGCAACACGTTACGCGCTGGTACGGGACGTGACTTTGGAGCGTACACGTCGGCCCGCCCTCTGCATCCGATTCTCCCCAGAGTCATTTCCGTGCGAGAAGCGGCAAGGCTTCATTCGTTTCCAGACTGGTTTCGTGTGCACCGTACTAAGTGGCACGGCTTTCGGAGCATTGGAAATGCGGTGCCGCCTTTTCTTTCCCGAGCGATCGCGAAGGCGATACGGGAAGCCATTGGTGGCAAAGTTGCAGCTCCGGACCACCAAGTCATGCTGGGCGACCCTGGCTTTCTGCGCATAAAGCCCAAGGACGCCGTGCAACTCTTCGCCCTGAACGGCACGACGCTAGGTCCGGGGGTTCGTACCGAAGAATAGGCAGCGCGCGAGCCGCGGCGCCCGAGACCGAGCTTAGCGATGAAGCGTGTCCTATTGATCGGGGAAGGCTCGCAAAAAAAGAGTGCTGAGTGCCTGTAACTTGAGAGCAACAATACGAGGTCGGGCAGCGCGCCGTCTCTGGCAGTGCGCGGCACAGACGGGGTCTAAAATGCTCTGCGCCACCGAGGGGCGAGTTCCGGCGGCGCCAAAAGGATGCCTACGGTGACGTTGCGATTGAAGAGCTCGCTCGATCTGACCACCCGGCAATGATGCCTCCCCGCGCGGTTCGATGGCACTAAATGCACGACTTGCTCTCGTCGCAGAGCGGGCGGCATCTTTCTATCGAGAGCACGGCCGCACTTTCCCGTGGCGCACCGAGCTCGACTGCTATCGGCTGGCACTTGCCGAAATCTTGTTGCAAAAGACCCGCGCACAAAGCGCATTGCCGATTTACGAGATCCTATGCGATTCCTACCCTACCGCTCAGGCGCTCGCTACGGCGGTCATTGGCGAAGTGGAGGCAGTTCTTCGGCCCCTCGGTCTTTCCAGGAGACGAGCCCTCCAGCTGCGGGGAATGGCCGAAGCGATCTTGAGGCTTGGCGCGCCAGCGACTGCCGATTGGCGAGTGATCATGGCAGAGGTACCCGGTCTCGGTGCCTATTCTGCACGAGCCATCTCGTGCTTCGGCTGGGGTAGTCCGGTCGGCATTGTAGACGCCAACGTTGCGCGTATCGTGCGAAGAGTATTCAGAGTGGTTCCGCGCGATCCACGTGCGGTGATCTACCAGCGATATGCTGATGAGCTTGCAGACGCGGCATCTGACCCGCGTGCCACGAACTTCGGCCTATTGGACATCGGTGCCGCTGTGTGTCGCCCAACACCGATCTGCGGTCGCTGTCCCTTTGCCTCGTTCTGTCCGCGCTACGATATCGGCACTCGTGACTCGCAGCCAACCGCTAAGGGGAACGCCAAGAAGGGTTGATTGGTCACGGAGCGCAGCGGTGATGCGTAGAGTGACTTTCAGTCAATTGCTCTTGCCACGGGCAATGGCCGCCGAAAAAAATCGGCCTCCGGGGTGTCAAGCGCCGCTGCAATTCTTGCAACTGAGACGAGGGACGGCGGATGTTTTCCACGTTCGAGCTCGGCGATCAAAGCTTGGCTCACACCCGCCTTTATTGCAAGGGCTCGCTGCGACAACTGCCGCGCTCTCCGGCACTCTGCTAAGCGTCTTGGGTCGAAGGTGCGCTCTTCCATTTGGCTCACGATCCTCCACGACCACCGCTGGCACCTCTTGGCTATTCGCGCCGCCCGGATCTGAGACCGGTGCTTCGGGCACAAATCGGCCAGGGGCGACAACGGATGGGGGGTCCCGGGAACCGCATTGCCGCGAGAGTCGACTCACAAGAGGGACGCGGCCAAATGCCAATAAAACGAAGGCGCCTACGAAGAATCTGCTGTCATGTCAGATCGGACGTGGTCGTGACGTTGCAAGGGCTGTTGACCGATGTCATCGATACGTTCCCCGACTATCGCGAGCAACCTCGGACTGGTGGTCCTTGGGATGCCTGGTTTAGGCGTGATGTAGCGGCTCAATTGCGCGGTGTTGTGCCGAAGCCACAAGGCCTTGTGGTCGTGGCGACGACCGGGAACGGCTCTCGGGCCGAGGTGCCGTGGATCGGCTTCCGTCGCTCAGATTCAACCTTAAGCTTCTTGAAGGGGATCTATGTAGCATTCCTGTTTCCGCGCGACAGATCAGGTGTGCTGCTTAGCCTCTTGCAGGGCGTCGGGAAGCATTTGGGATCGAGGTGGGATTCTGCCAGGCTAGCTAATGCGAAGAAAATTCGGTCTCTTTATCCCGTGCCGACGCGCCTCAGTGCATTCAACGTAAATCTGGGCGGCATTTACACGACGCCACGGGCTTATGACAAGAGCCATATTTGCGGTCGTCGGTATAACAGAAACGAGATCCCGGATGAGCACGTCTTACTGTCGGATCTGTACGCAATGCTCGACCTATACGACAGTATGGACGGTCTCCTCGTGAGCTGCGCAGATGAAACGTCCGCTGAAGGCGTTGATCAGAAGCTATCACCACTTCGAGTGGTGCAAGGACCGCCGCCGCTAAATGATCCGGACCGATTCTCCGAAGACGTCATCCAGGATGCGGCAGAGCCGCCGATTCAGCGGGCTCGGCTCGTTGCTATCTATCAACGAAACAAGGCACTTGCTGGAGACCTAAAGAGGATCAGAGGCTATCGGTGCGAGCGATGCAAACAGCAAACAAATTGGCTTGCGAAGAATGGAAAACCGTACGTTGAGTGCCATCATCCCGCATTCACCGGATGAATTTGTGAACTCGCTTCGGATTCGAAGCGTTTTTGCT
>OCZT010000580.1_pt1 | contig 36599 bp, 33 predicted proteins | sample 1539031 | NCBI WGS metagenome assembly OCZT01 (sample SAMEA3539308, study PRJEB22396) | soil metagenome | biome: tundra; feature: field; material: soil | place: USA | collected 2010-05 | depth 0.15 m | reverse complement strand
ATCGAGAAGAAGAAATACAACCCCTGGCTCAAGCGCCACACGCTGCACAAGGAGATCAAGTAAGTCTCCGTCGCGGCTCCCGCGTCATTTTCAAGCCGGGCTCACCAGCCCGGCTTTTTCATGGTTTGGAGTAGGGCGCCACAATCCCAGCTCAGCTGGCCTTTTTCTCGGTGCCCGCCATGCTGGCGGCCACCTGCTGGCGGCGCGCGGCGCGCCAGCTCTCGCGGTGCTTGCGGATCCAGTCGAGCAGGGCGCGTTCAAAGCCGATGTCGTAACCGAGCCGCTCGGACTCGAGCCACTTGTGCTTCAGGATTTCCTCCCGCTCAGCCAGGAATTCCTGGTAGAGACTGGACTGTTTGACGAATTCGCGGGTGGTCGCGGGTTCTTGGGCGGTGGAAGTCATGCAGCGTTACAGCGCAGTTGAACATGAGAGCGAGGCACCGATGGGTGTCAATGCCCGCAATTTTCACAAATGTCACATGGCCCGGGTGGGCGCCTCGGCGAGTCGATCCAGCAAGGTCTGGGCAATCTGGTGGAAAACCTCCGCCGCCGGGCTCTGGGGCTCGCTCACGACAATCGGCGTGCCCGAGTCGCCGCCCTCGCGGATCGCCGGGATGAGTGGCACCTGGCCGAGCAGGGTGGTGCCAAGCCTTTCGGCCGTGAGGATGCCGCCGCCCGAGCCGAATAGGGCCTGTTTATGGCCGGCGGCATCGGTGAACCAGCTCATGTTCTCCGCCACGCCGAGCAACGGCACATTGACCTTCTGGAACATCAGGCCACCCTTGCGCGCGACGTTGGTCGCGGCGGGCTGCGGCGTGGTGACGATCACCGCGCCATCCAGCGGGAGGGTCTGCACCAGTGACAGCTGCGCGTCGCCGGTGCCGGGCGGCAGGTCCACGATCAGCACGTCGAGTTCGCCCCATTTCACGTTTTGGACGAACTGCTGGATGGTCTTCATGATCATCGGGCCGCGCCAGACGACGGGGGTGTTGTCGTCCACGAGGAAGCCCATGCTCATGACTTTCACGCCATGGCGCTCCATCGGCACCAGCGAGTCGCCGTCGACTTCCGGACGGCCCTGCAGGCCCATCATCAACGGCACGCTGGGGCCGTAAATATCGCAATCCATCAGGCCGATGCGGCCGGGCCGGCCTGCGGCGGTCGAAATCTGGGCGAGGGCGCAGGCGAGGTTCACGGCGAACGTGCTCTTGCCCACGCCGCCCTTGCCCGAGGCGATGGCGACCGAGTGGCGGATGCCCTTGGGCGCGCCCGGCTGGACGCCGGGACCGCCGCCAGCCCCCGCCGCGGCGGGCGCTTTCACGGGCGAGACTGCGACATCAATGACGGTGTCCTTCACGCCGGGGATGGCGCGCAGGCACTTGTCGACCTCGTTCTTCAAATGCAGCGGGATCTTGGGATCGCTGGTGGTGAGCGCGAGCGAGACCCGGGCGGTGCCGTCGACCAAGGCCGCGGCGCGGACCAAGCCGAACGACACGATGTCGCGACTGAAGCCGGGATACTTCACTTGTTTGAGCTGCTCTTTGAGTTCGTCGGAGGTCACGGGAGAGAAATTTGGCGGGAGGAAGGGAAATAAAGTTGTTATGCGCGGTCCGGGTGTAAATAGAAATGCCCGGCCTTCGCCGCCCAATTTAAGCCCGCCCGGCCTTTCTCCATGCAAAAAATCCTGCGTTTTTCTCTTCTTTTCCTCGCCGCCGCCGCGTCCGCCCTGGCCGCCCGCTCGCGCGACCTCGGCTATATCGATGTCACCGCCGAGAATAAAACCATTCCCGTGCGCGTCTCGGCCAACACGCCCGAGCTCAACGACCTCGCGCTGCGCGCCTTCGGCGTCCACGGGCGCTACCGGCTCACGCCCAGCGGCTATGCCTACGATATTAAGTTTTCTGCCGTGACCGGCACGCAGGTGCGGGTCGACATCACCAAGGGCGCCGTGGGCGCGCCGTTCTCGTCGGACGTGGTGACCGGTCGCAACGAGAGCGACGCCCTGCTGCGCGCCGCGGACGTCGCGGTGACCAAGACCAATGGTCTCGGGCTCAAGGGATTTTTCACCGCCCGGATCGCCTTCATCGGCGGCGGCGGCGGCCGGCGGGAAATCTACACCAGCGATCTTTTCTTCCGCCATGTGACGCAGGTCACGCATGACAACGCGCTCGCGCTGTTCCCCCGCTGGTCGCCCGACGGCGCGCGACTGCTCTACACCAGCTTCTACAAGTCGGGCTTTCCGGATATTTTCCAAATCGACCTCAATAACTACCAGCGCACGACCTTCGTGAGCTTCAAGGGCACCAACAGCAGCGCCCGCTACAGCCCCAGCGGCGGGCAGGTCGCCATGGTGCTCAGCGGCGAGGGCACGCCGGAGATCTACATTTCCAACGCGCAGGGCCGGCAGGTCTCGCGCAAGACGCGGTCGGACGCAGTCAAGTCCTCGCCCTGCTTCTCGCCGGACGGCTCGCGGCTCGTGTTTGCGATGCAGCCCGGTCCGCAGCTCTACGTCATGTCCACCGGCGGCGGCGCGCCGTCGCGGCTCGTGACGGACTTCCGCGAAGCCGCGGAGCCAGATTGGAGCCGGACCAACCCGAACAAGATCGTCTGCACGGTGCGCAGCGGTTCGTATCAGATCGCCGTCTATGATTTTTCCACGGGCCGCGCCGAGATCGTTTCCAAGGCGCCATTCGACGGCATCGAGGCGAGCTGGCTCGCGGATGGCCGCCACGTGGTTTACACCGCGCGCGACCGCAGCACGAGCCGCCTCTGCATTCTCGACACCGAGACGGGCAAGAGCACGCCGATCAGCCCGGGCAGCTTCGGCCCGGCCATGCAGGGCAACGTCTGGACGCCGTGAGGTAGGGCGGGGTCGCCGACCCGGCCTGTCAGCGCCCTGTCATTCTGAGCGCAGCGAAGAATCCAGTGGGAGTTCGCCGCGGATTTCGACAGTATCCAAGTGGATTCTTCACTTCGTTCAGAATGACAATCACGGCGGGGTCGCCGACCCCGCCCTACAACTTCGCAAAAAAGCCGCGCCTTTTCGGGCGCGGCTTTTGGTGGGGCGAAATGAATTCGCGGCGGGCTTACTTTGACGCGGCGGCGAAGTTGGCCTCGGCGGCGTCCCAATTCACGACGTTCCAGAACGCCGCGATGTAATCGGGCCGGCGGTTCTGGTAGTTGAGATAGTAGGCGTGCTCCCAGACATCGAGGCCGAGGACGGGCTTGCCCTCGATGCCGGCGACGCTCTTGCCCATCAGCGGGCTGTCCTGGTTGGCGGTGGATCCGATCGCGAGTTTCTTGTCGGCGCCGACGTAGAGCCAGGCCCAGCCGGAGCCGAAGCGCGTGGCGCCGGCCTTGGCGAAGTCTTCCTTGAACTTGGCGAAGCCGCCGAGTTGGGCGTCAATCGCCGCGGCGAGCTTGCCCTTGGGGGCGCCGCCCTTGCCCGGACCCATGATGGTCCAGAAGAACGAGTGATTGGAGTGGCCGCCGGCATTGTTGCGCACGCCGGTGCGGATGGCCTCGGGCACCTTGCCCAGGTCGGCGATGAGGGCGTTGACGTCGAGGGCGGCGAGGGCCGCGTGGTCCTTGAGGAGATTGTTGGCGTTGGTGATGTACGCCTGGTGGTGCTTGCCGTGATGAATTTCCATCGTCTTCGCATCAATGTGCGGCACGAGGGCGTCGTAAGCGTAGGGGAGTTTCGGAAGTTCGTAAGCCATGGTGATGATTTGGTTCGGGTTGGAGGGAAACTTGGACACCGTGCCGCGCCTTCGGTTCGCCGTCAACTGCGGGAGACAATCTCTGGTCTAGGGGTAGGGCGGGTTATCCCTGACCCGCCGGGTATGATTCCGCGGAGTCGCTCCGGCGCGTTAAGGATATCGCGCCCTACCTCAATCCTCCGTCCGCTTCAGTTTGAAAAACGCCTGCAATAATTCCCGGCATTCGTCCTCGAGCACGCCGCCGGCGGTCAGCTCGACATGGTGGTTCACGCGCGGGAGGTCGTTGAGATTCGTGGCGCCGCCGAGGCAGCCCATCTTCGGGTCGGGCACGGCGTAGCAGACGCGCTTGAGGCGGGACATGAGCGTGGCGCCCGAGCACATCGGGCAGGGTTCCTTGGTCACGTAGAGCGTGGCGCCCTCGAGGCGCCAGTTGCCGAGCTTCGCGGCCGCCTGCGTGAGCGCGAGCATTTCGGCGTGCGCGGTGGGGTCGTGGGCGCCCTCGACAGTGTTGTGCGCGGCCGCCAGGACCTCGCCACCGAGCTCAATGATGGCGCCAATGGGCACCTCGTCCTGACGCCAGGCGTCGATAGCCTGATTGTAGGCCAAGCTCATGTAGAAGGCATCATCGCGCACCAGCTGCGACGGGAAGCGTTTGTCGAACGGGCAGGCGGGCGGCGGGTTGGAATCGGCCATGAAGTCGGGTCGGGCGGGTTTTCCGAGGTAAAACCTTGCTTACGAGGGGTGTTTCCGCCTTACAAGGGACTTTTATTATCGCTGACCTGCCTATGACGCAACCCCCGACCCACACCTCCCACTATGGCTGATAGCAATTCCATCGAAGTGGAGGGCAAGGTCGTCACCGTTTTGCCGGGCACGATGTTCAAGGTGCAACTGTCCAACGGCCATGTCGTGCTCGCGCACATCTCCGGCAAGCTGCGGAAGAATTTCATCAAGATCGCCGCGGGCGACACGGTGAAGATGGAAATGAGTCCCTACGATCTGGAGAAGGCGCGCATCACTTTTCGCGTCAAGGAACAGAACTCCACCTACCGCCCGCCGCCGCGCCGTCGCTTCTGAGCGCCGCCGCCGGCTGCGCGCCGCCGCGCACCCTTCCACGCCATGCGGGTTGATCACAGCCAGGCCCCGCCCGCGTTCGCGAACGACATCGAAGGCTATCTCGGTTTCCTGGGACTGGAGCGCGGCCTCGCGCAGAACACGCTGTCGGCCTACCGCAGCGATCTCGACCAGTGCGCGGCCTTCCTCGCGTCGCGCCGGGTGGGGGACTGGCGGCGCGTCTCGGCCGCGCAGGCCGGCGAATGGCTGCACTCGCTGAACGGCCGGGTATGCTCGCCGGCCAGTCAGGCGCGCAAACTCACGGCGTTGCGCGGGCTCGCACGCTTCCTCGTCCGCGAGAAGCTCCGCGACGACGATTTCACCGCGCTGCTGGCCGGGCCGAAGCTCACGCGGCGCATTCCGGGAACGCTGACGCCGGAGGAGGTCGCGCGGCTACTGGCGGCGCCGACGGGCGGCGACGCGCGCGCGCTGCGCGACCGGGCGTTGTTGGAGCTCTTTTATTCGAGCGGGCTGCGCGTGTCGGAGCTGGCGGGGCTCACCTTGCAGCAGGTGGATTTGGAGCACGGTTTTCTGCGCGTGTTCGGCAAGGGCTCGAAGGAGCGCGTCGTGCCCGTCGGGGGCAAGGCCGCCGATGCCGTCACGACCTACCTCGCCTCCGGCCGGCCGCACTACGTGAAGCCGCGCACCGGCAGCCAGCTTTTCCTCAACCACCACGGCGCCGCCCTTTCGCGCGTGACGCTGTGGAAGCTGGTGAAGAAATACGCCGCGCGCGCTGGCATCACCAAAAACGTGAAGCCGCACGGCCTGCGCCACTCGTTCGCCACCCACCTGCTGACCGGCGGCGCCGATCTCCGCGCGATCCAGGAAATGCTCGGCCACGCGAGCATCTCGACCACGCAGATCTACACCGCGGTCGAAACCCGGCGCCTGCTGGACCAGCATGCGAAATTTCACCCGCGGAATCGCTCCTAGCCGGCCACGTCCATGAGTGCTCGCTCCGAGTCGACCCAGCAGATCTTGCGTGGCGTGGGTTATGCCGCGTCCCTCGTGGCACCGCTGCTACTCTTGCTCGATCTGTCGGCGAATTTTCCAGAGGACTGGTCGAATCACCTCTGGATGATCGGCTACTACGGGGACTATTTCCGCCAGCACGGCGACCTGCCCACGGTGATGAACATCGCCCCGGCGGTCGGCCTCGCGCAGCCGGTATTTTATGCGTGGCTGTTCTACCCCCTGCTGGGGGTTGTGGCTGCCGCCACCGGCGCGGCATTGGCCCTGCGGCTGGCCATCTTCGCCATGGTTGCGATCCAATTTTTCGCCCTGATTTTCGCCGGGCGGAAAATTTTAGGCCAAACGCGGGTGACTTACGTCGTGGCGGTTTCGGTCATCTGGGCGACGTACTCGCTTACCAACCTCTACAACCGCGGGGCGCTCGCGGAGTATTTCGCGACGGGATTTTTCGTCACCGCCATCGCGTTCGGGGCTATGGCCGTCGCGGCCAAGGTCGCGTCGTCGAGGTGGTTTTACAGCTGGGTGGCGGGAGTTTTCCTCGTCCTGACGGCCGGCACTCACGCGCCCACTGCGGTACTGGCTGCGGCCTTCCTCGCCTTGCTGGCGGCGGGTGGTGTGATCGCATGGCGACGAAGCCATCCTAAAATGCCGACGGGCACCTGGGCGGGCCTGGCGAGTGGAACCCTCGCCGGCGCCGTGATCCTATCGCCTTGGGTCTATGCTTGTGGCTTGTTCGCCAGCAAACTTTCCGTGACCCGGGGGGACCGTGATTTCATCTTTCGTCCGGATAACTGCGACTCGTTTTGGGGCCGCTTTGCCCCGTTTCCGTATGATGCGTCGGCGATAGAAGATGGCATCAATGAACTGGGCACCAGGTATCTGGAGGCCCCCATCAGCATCGTTTTGCTGGGGATTCTGTTGTGGAACATTGAACTCTGCCGTCGCAGCCGGGCGCAATCATCCGCGCGCGTTTCAGCGTCTTCTGCGCCGGGAGTGATCCTGGTGATAGCGACTGGCTGGTTCTTATTTCTTGCCACGCTTTCCCTGTCTCCGTGGCTGGCGGGTTGCTTCGGTTTTTTTGCGCCCTACATCCAGTATGTCTACCGCCTCGTCAGCCACTGCAATGCGGCATTGCTGGTGGCTGTATTTGCCTCGGGCCTTTTGGTGGCGCGGCGCGAGGGTTATCGCCAACATCGGCAGCAAACCAACCTTGTCCTGGCGGTTTGCCTCACCGTGGCGATTCTTGGTTTGGGGATCAAGCTGGAGCATGCCGCGGTGGTGAGCAGGCCTGCTGGCGACCGGCCCGCTTCGGCGGCCCGCCGCCGGATGGAAGTGGTCCCGGCTTATACTTTGCCGGGTCTGCTGAGGGAATTGACCGGCGATGAAGTGCGGGAGTCATCCGCGCTTTCATTTCCCGTCGGCCAAGGTGGCGCACAATTTGGCGAGCCGGGCGCGGCCAGAATCGAACTGAAGCAGGCGGGCTGGGTGCGGACCAATGTGGTGGTCTTCCCGTGGATGAAGGTGGTGAGCGACGGGAAGGAACTGCGTGCGGACCAACGGGCGCAGACAGAGCACTTCCTGGCCATCTACCTGCCGGCGGGCCGCCACGAGCTCCGTCCCGTCTGGCAGCCGGACCGGACCTGGTCGATTTTGCGCCGGTTGTCGCAAGCCACCTTCGTGCTGGTCGGGTTGGTCACGCTGGCGTGGGCCGTGGCGCGGTGGTTCGCCCGTCACGCGTCCCCGACGGAACGCGGCGAAGCGCCGGCCTGACGGGACGGATTTCCCGGCCTATTTTGCGCAGCCCAAGGCCCGGGCCGCGGACCACACGCCATAGAGCAACAGCAGCGCGCCGACGGGAACCAGTAGCACGCCGAGGCCCGGATCGCCGTCGTGGATCACCAACCCGCCGAGGAAAAACCCGGCCGGCAGCAGCACGGAGCCCCCGAGCAGGGCGAGCGATGCCTTCTTCTCCAGTTCGAAGCCCTTTACCGTGCGCAGCGTCAGCCCGGCGGCAATGTTCACCAGCGCGAGCAGCGTCCCGTGCGCATGCGCCAGGGTGAACATCAGCCGGCGCATCTCCACGCCGACGTTGAGGTACCACGCGAGTTTGAACCCGTGCAGGGTCTCAAGCACGACCCCGAGCGTGAGCCAGCTAAACAGGGACCACCAGCCAAAGCGGAGATGTCGGTCAGAAGTGTTCATGGAAAGTTGGGTGCCGCGGTTTCATCCTGGCTGGGCCGGCCCCTGGGCCGCGGCGCCACCTGTCCTCTGTGCCCCAGCCGCCGGCGGAGGCAATCCCGCAGCTGGGGCGCCACGTGCTGCAGATGGATGGGCGCGGTATCATTCCACGAGGAAGACCGGCCGGTTGTTCCGCTGGTTCAGCAGCCGGTCGAACACCTCCTGGCGAAACAGGCCGGTGGGCTCGAGCGCGGTCTGCGGCCGGTAGCGCCCCGGCTCGCGCACGCCAAACCACCATTTCTGGTAGGCTTGGGCGAGCGCCTCCTTCTGCTTCGCATCGTCCGCCGTGTAATCAAACTCGCTGCCCGAGAATCCGGGGAGCGACTGCAGTGACTTCCACGCGCCGAAGCGCACGGCGGCGTAGGGGTCGTTGAGTTCGAAGATCAGGTAGGGATAGAGCCAGTCGCGGCCGGAGGCCTGCTGCGCCGGGGTCCAGCCCATGCTCCACGCCACCAGCTGGCGCTGCCCCGCATCACCCTGCAACAGCCACCGCACGCCGGCCGCCAGCTCGCGGTCGTCGGGCGAAAGTTCCGGGGCCTTCTGCCCATACCACTCCGCCATTTTCCCGGCCGTCCACGCCAGCGGCTGGTCGAGGTGGCAGAGGTTGCAGGCGTTGGGCCGGCCGAGCTCGGTGCTTTCACGCACGGTGGGCGACGAAACCTGGTGGCTGCGGATGGCGTGAAGCAACCCGTAGGTTGTATGCGGCATGTGGCAGTTGTAGCAGCTGCTGCCGGAGGAGCCGGGTGCGTGATGCGTGTGCGCCGTGAGGCCGGCTTTCACGCCGGCGTGGCATTGGAGACACGCCTGGTCGGACTCGATCAGGCCGGGCTTCATCTGGCGGTCCGTGAGCCAGGTTTGCAGCGACGCGGCGTCGGTCTTGTCCGGATGCAGCTCGTGGCAGGACAGGCACGAGAAATGGCCGCCCTTGTAGCAGGGCGAGGCGATGGTCCCGTTCAGCTCGCGGCCGGTCACGCGCACCATGCCGTCGCCCCAGTAGCTGTCGCCAAAGAAATGCGGACTCGACTCCAGCAACTGCTCCCGCTGCCGCGGGTGGTCGTCCCCGTGCGATTGCACCACCCAGCGCAGGTCCAGCTCGGTGTTGCCCGGCCGGTATTTTCCCCCCTCGCGGCTCCAAGTGGCATAATCCGCGGGACTGTTGAACGTCCAGATGCTGTGGCACTGCCCGCAGGCCAGGGACGCCGCTGGGCCGTCCATGCGGGCCGGGTTCGCGATCGTGCGGTCCGGTCCACCCGACAGGTGCAGCGCGAACCGGCGCAGCGGGTTGCGATTCCGGGCGATGTGTTCGCGGCCGCCGCTGTGGCAGGCCTCGCACGCGATGCCGAATTCGCTGACCTGCGAGTCATATTTGGCACCGCCGGCAAACCGCGCCCGACCCTGCGTCACATGGCAGTTGATGCACCCGGAGTTCCAGTCGCCCCGGGCGTAGACCTGCGTGGGATTGGGCGGCACGAGGAAGGTCTGGACCATCGGCGCCCATTTTTTCTCCGCCACGATGTAGGCGAAGGGGAACTGGCCCAGGGTCCGCTGTTCGCCGGTTTCCAGCCAGAAGACCTGCAGGGTGTGCGAGCCGGTCAGCAGGACGATCTCCTCCGGTTTTCCCCACGCCGTGGCCGCGGCGCCCTGGGGCTTGCTCCGCACATAATAGGCCTTGCCGGTCCGCTCCACCCGGTAATCCACCTTGGCGTAGTTCAGCTCAAGGCCGTCCATGTTGGCCGCACAGTTCTCTGGCGTCGCCACCTGGGTCATCGTGCGATGATACGAGGCATGCCAGCTGGCATAATTGCCCGGGTGGCACGAGCGGCACGAGTCCGACGAAGCATACTCCGCCGTCAGTGACTGGATTGGCCGGTTCTTGGGCGGCTCGTTCTGCCAGCGGGTGCTCAGGACGGTGATGCCGATCATCACCGCCGCCCACGCCAGGCCGACGAGGAGGAAGCGTGTCATCCACGGGGAGGATTTCAGCCGTGAGCCGGTCGTCTGGGCGGGTGGCGGCGGGGTTTCCACTCCTTGTACCAAACCGGCGATACCAGACCGTGCAAAGCCTATTCCGCCGGGACCGCCCGATCATGGGTGACCGAATGCCAGCGGTCAGATTCCCGTGTTCGTGACGTGGTAAACCGCAAAGGTCGCGAGCCAGTGCTCGCCCCCGTAGTGGCCGCTGAAGACCTGCTTCAACCCCTCGGCCTCGTGCGCGCGGGCCGCCGCTGCGAGCACGGCCCTCCGGGGTTCGGCCGGGGCCAGCGCCGACTCCACCCCGCTCAGTGTCCACGCGCGGCTGAGGTTTAGGCCCGCCAGGTGGATGATACGCCCGTCGGTGGGATCGCTCACCTGCGCCGGCTGGGCCCAGCGGCCCACAGGGAGGCTCAATGGAGCCGGGTGCCCTCCGCTCATACACCGTCATCGTCTTGTTCGAGAACGGGGCTGTGGCCAGGATCGGCGCCTCGCAGAACTACAATTAGCCGCCTTCTGATAACATTCTGCGGCCCTCAGATATCCTTGTCCGCATAGTCCGCATCGCGGGTCTCGCGACTCAGCCCGAGCGCCAGCAGGGTCAGCAGCGCGGCGCCGCTGAGATACCAGCCCACCGCCCGCAGGCCATAATGCGTGGCCAGCCAGGTCGCGAGGTAAGGTGCGAGTGACGCGCCGAAAATCCCGGCGAGATTGAAGCTCATGGAAGAGCCCGTGTAGCGCACCGCCGTTGGGAACAGCTCGGACAGCAGCGTGCCCAGCGGGCCGTACGTCAGGCCCATCAGCGAGAGGCCAATGATCATCGTCAGCAGCACGCCGGGCAGGCCGCCGCTGAACAGCGGCCCGAATCCCAGCCCGAACAAAACGATTGCGGCCGAGACCAGCATCAGCGTGAGACGCCGGCCATGCCGGTCGGCCAGCACGGCGGAGCAGGGAATCATCACCGCGAAAAACACGATGCCGGTCATCTGGATGACAAGAAATTGCTCGCGGTTGTAACCGAGCTTGGTGGTGCCCCAGCTCAGGCAAAACACCGTGAGCAGGTAAAACAGCACGAAGGTCGCCAGCGCCATCACCGTCCCGAGTACCAGCGCCATCGCATGGTGCCGGCACACGGTCAGAATCGGCACCGCCACGCGCCCGTGCTGCCTGACCGCCTGTGCGAACACCGGCGTCTCCGTGAGCTTCAGTCGCACATACAACCCGACCAGCACCAGCCCGCTGCTCGCCAGAAAGGGAATCCGCCAGCCAAAGCGGAGAAACTGCGCGTCGGTCAGCGTCGCGGACAGCAGCAGGAAGATGCCGCCCGAGGCGAGGAAGCCCAGCGGCGCGCCGAGTTGCGGGAACATCCCGAACCACGCGCGCTTGCCGGGCGGGGCGTTCTCCGTGGCGAGCAGCACGGCGCCGCCCCATTCGCCGCCAAGCCCGAGGCCCTGCCCGAAGCGGCAGCAGGCGAGCAGCACTGGCGCGAGCACGCCAATCGAGGCGTAAGTTGGAAGCAGACCGATCATCACCGTGGAAACACCCATCGTCACGAGCGCGGCGACCAGCGTGGCCTTGCGTCCGACGCGATCGCCGAAATGGCCGAACACCACCGAGCCGACGGGGCGCGCGAAGAACGCGAGCGCGAAGGTCGCGAGCGATTGCAGCATGGCCGCCGCCGGGTCCGACGCCGGAAAGAATTGCTTCGGAAAAACCAGCACCGCCGCCGTCGCGAAGATATAGAAATCGAAAAACTCGATCGTGGTGCCCGCCAGGCTGGCCAGCAGCACGCGACGCGTGGAATTTTTGGCCGGGACGTCGCCGGAGAGGGGTGGGATCATGCGGCTTGTTCTCGGGGGGCCGGTTTCGGGCCCCGGTTATGAAGGCCGCCGGCAGCGCGTCAACCTGCGGAAAATGCACTCAGCACTGACCACGAGTCTATTTTTGCGTGGAACCCTTGTTCGCAGTCTCTTTCGCCGCCTTCAGGTCAGCGTTAATTTTAGCCAGCGTGGCGTCGTCAAGCTTGGCCGATATTTCCGGTGGGAAATCCGCACGCTTAAAGCCGTTCTTTCCTGAAGCGACGATCACGACTTTGGAATCCAAGGCCTGGGCGATCATGGGCTCAAGCTCCGGGGGCACTTTGGCGCTCAGCATCGCCTCTTTCGCATCGTTATATGATTTCAAAAGCTCGGGTGGCATTTGATCCGGAGTAGCCTCGACCCCCCGGCCATCCGACCAAATTTTTAGCGTCATCCCCGAATCCCGGCCATTCCCGCCCGAGGCATCGCTCTCGGGCTGGAAGATCTCAATACCGCTTAACGGGAGCAGGAGAGATTGGCTGTCGCTGCGGATGAGAAGCGACGCGCCATCTAAGCCGACAATTTCGAAATCGCCGATCTTGTCACCCGCCCGATACCAGGCGCTGGAGTGACTTGTGGTGTCCAGAATCGCAAAGGAACCTGTCTTCCCAACCCAGGTTTCTCCGACGAACACCCAAGTTGGCGGCGAGGCCGGGGCGGGGATGGATTCATTTGGATGCGCTCCCAGTTTTTTTGGGGTCAATTTTGGAGCCTGAGGTGACGTGGCCGTGGAAACAACTTTTTGGCTGACATGGTCATCAGCCCTCCCCGCCTCGCGCGTACAGCCAGTCAGGTCAATCAAGAGGAGGCCTAAACTGACCCTAACCCAAGATTTACCGAGTGCAGGCATGACCATTTGTGAATAAAACCTAGCTTCAGGGTCGAGTTGCAGGAAAGCCTGCCTCGATTGTGAAGCAATCCGGATTACTGTTCATTGGCAACGCTGTTGGGCTTCGCGTCACGCGCCTTAAGCTCAACTACCCCGCAGCGCCTCGATCGGCGACACGCGGGCGGCGCGACGCGACGGCAGCAGGCAGGCGAGCAGTGTGACCAGCGCCAGCACCGCCGCCGTGCCGCCGAGCACGAGCGGGTTCGCCGGGGCCACGCCAAAGAGCAATCCGGTCATGGCCTGACCCGCCAGCCAGGCGCCGAGCAGCCCGAACGGCAGACCGACGGCGAGGAGCCGTCCGCCGAGCCCGAGGAATTGCGCCAGGATTTGCTCCGGCTGGGCGCCGAGCGCCATGCGCACACCGATCTCGCGCTGCCGCTGCAGCACGCTGTAGGCGAGCACGCCGTAAATGCCCACGGCCGCGAGCACCAGCGCCATGCCGGCAAAGATGCCCGCCAGCACGAAGGGGATCCGCCGGGTGGCGAGGCTGTCATCGACGCGGCCCGCCATGGTCTTCAAGTCGTTCAGCGGGAGCTCGGGATCGAGGCGCAGCACCGCCGCGCGCAGCATCGGGCCGACGCTTTCCGGCGCCTGCGCCGTGCGCACGACGAGCATGAACGACGAGCCGCCATAGTGCGCATACGGAAAATACACCGCGCCGTTCGCCTTCTGGTCGGTCAGGTCGCCCTGTTTCACCGCGCCCACGATGCCTACGATGGTGGAATAGTCGGCCTTGGGGCGGTCGGGCGCGCCGTTGACCAGCCGGTGGCCGAGCGCGCCGCCATGCGGCCAGTAACGGCGGGCCACGTCCTCGTCGACCACGCAGACTTTCTGTTCCGTCTTGGAATCGTCGAAGGTCAGGAAACGGCCTTCGCGCAGCGGAATGCCGAGGGTCGTAAAATAGTCGGCCGCCACGCCGCTGGTGTAATGCGCCTGGATCGATTCGCCGGGCTGCAGCGTGCGGCCCTCGATCGAAATGGCGTTGTTGTCGCTGGAGCCGGTGAACGGCAAATCGGTGATGATCCCCACGGCCTTCACGCCGGGCAGCGCCTGCAGCGCCGCGGCCAGCTTGCCGATGAACGCGAGGCGGTCCTTGGGCTCCTTGTAATTTGTCCGCGGCAGCGACAGGGCCCCGGAGACGACCTGGTCGGCGCGAAATCCGGGGCTGATGGCGAGGATGCGGGAGAAGCTGAGGCCGAGCAGGCCGGTGCCCGCGGCCAGCACGAAGGCGAGCGCGATCTGCGCGACGATCAGCGCGTGCCGGAGCCGGTGCACGCTGCGTGTGGTCGTGCCGCCGCGGGATTCCGCCGAAAGCGCCAGCGTCAGGTCGCTGTGCAACGTGTGCCACACCACTGGCACGGCGAGCACCAGGCCGAGGCCGAGCGCCGCGCCGAGCGCCATCAGGCAGGTGGTGGCGTCGAGGGTGAGCGCGGTGGCCAAGGGCAGCTGGTCGCCCGCGAGCAGCGCGATGCCCTTGAGGGCGGCGGCGCCCAGACCCAGCCCGAGCAGTCCGCCGGCGAAGGCCAGCAGCAGGGTCTCGACGACAAGCGCGCGCGCGAGCTGGGCCCAGCCCGCGCCCAGCGCCTGGCAGACGCTGAATTCCTTCGTCCGGCCGGTGGCGCGGACGAGAAGCAGGTTGGCGAGATTGACCGCCCCGATCAGCAGGAGAAAGAGCACGCCCGCTTGGAGAAACAGCAGCACCGGCCGCAGCTTGGCGGTAAACTCCGAGCGCAGATCGTGGACGACGGTGTGAAACCCCGCGTCGACCACGAGCTTGGCATAGGGATCCACCTTCAACCCGCGCTCGTTCAGGGCGTTGATCTGCGCGCTGGCCTCGGCAATCGTGGCCTCTGGACGGAGGCGCGCGATCATCTCCATGTTGTTGGAATGCCGCTGGTCGGCTTTCCGGCTGTCATCGGCAAAGGCGAGGGGCAGCCACAGCATCGGGTGCAGGGACAGATAGCGAAAACCCGGCGGCATCACGCCGACGATGGTGTAGGATTTGGTATCGAGGCGAATCGGGCGGCCGATGACGGCGGGGTCGGCGCCAAAACGCTGGCGCCAGAGCCCGTCGCTGAGCACGACGACCTGGTTCTTGCCCGTGGCGCCTTCCTCCTCGGTGAACGTGCGGCCCAACGCGGCGCCGGCGCCGAGCAAGGGGAAGAACGAAGGCGTGACCTCGCCGGCCTCGACGCGTTCCGGGGAACCGGCTTCCCCGATGATCACGCCATGGGAGCGAAAGGCGGCGGTTTCGGCAAAGGCAGCGACGCCCTCCCGGCGTTCCAGATAATGCGGCACGGACGTGCCGGCGTGCTCCACCCCGGCCTTGGGGTAGGAATTGAAACTGGCGACGAGGCGGTCCGGCTCGCGAAAAGGGAGCGGCTTGAGCAGGACGGTGTCGACGACCGCGAAAATCGCGACGTTGGCCCCGAGGCAGAGCGCAAAGATCAACAGCACCGTGAGGGTGAAACTCTGCTCGCGGACGAGGCTGAGGATGGACTGACGGACATCACGCAGGAGCGGTTCGACGAAAGGCATCAACCGGAAAACCCGCCTGCGGCCGAAAAGTTGCAGGAAATTCTGCTGGCCGACGCTGACCACCGCCGCCCGGCCGTTCTAACCGGTCCATGACCGTTATTGCCGCCCGTTGGCAAAGCCGCCCCGGGCCACTCCGGCGTTGCGCAGCAGTCGCGCCGCAGCCAAGACTTTTTCCGTGAGCACCCGGTTCGCGTACGCCCTCATTCTGACGGTCTGCGGCGCGGTCTTGAATCTGGTTTTGTATTTCACCGGCTGGCAGACGGACAAGCTGGCCACCGGTCATTATTTCATGTGGCTGCAGGAAGTCATCATGGCCGTGGTGCTGTGGCGGGGGATCAAGGCGGTGCGCGCGGAATCGCCCGGGCATGGCTTGAGTTACGGCCGGGGCGTGGTCAGCGGGGTGCTCATCTCGCTCTACTCCGGTCTGATGAGCGGCGTCTACAACGCCGTGCACTTCAAATTCGTGAACGCGCATTTTGCGGACTATCAACTGGCCTGCCTCCGGCCCGACTGGAGCGCGTCCCGCATGAGTGCGGCGGACATGGCGCAGGCGGAGAAGATCACCCGGCTCCTCGTGACCCCCACGGCCCAGCTCATCCTCACGCCCATCATCACGGTGGGCATCGGTCTCGTCCTGTCGCTCGTGATCGCCGCCTTTTTGCGGCGCCCGTTTTTCGGCGGAACCTCCCCGTCACTCCGGGCGAATTGACCTCGTTCGCGGGATCGGCGGGTGCATCCGTGAATTTCGTCGGCGCGTAATCTTGGGTATGGTTTCCGCAACTCCCCCATCCCGGACCGTGCTGATCACGGGTGGCACGGGCTATCTCGGCCGCGCCCTGGTGCCCGCCCTGCTCGCACGCGGTCATCGCGTCCGGTTGCTCGTGCGGCCGGGGTCGGAGCGGAACGTGCCGGTCGGCGCCGAAGCCGCGCCCGGCAACCCGCTCGATGCCGCCAGCGTGGCGGCGGCGCTGGGTGGCGTCGACACCCTCGTGCATCTCGTCGGCGTGCCGAAGCCGAGCCCGCCGAAAGCGCGGCAGTTCCGGGAGATTGTCCTGGTTTCCATCCAGGCGTCGGTCGCGGCGTTGGTCGTGCAGCGCTGGCAACGCCGGCCATTGCGGGCGGGGGCGATCGCGGCGTGGGTCGCGGGCGCGGTGCTGCCGACCGCCGGATTCACGGTTTATTTTTCCACGCAGGTGCCGTGGCGTGCCGCCATGGGGTTCGCGTGCCGGGCCTGGTTGAGCGTGGCCACCACGAGCCGGTTCGTCAGTGATCCGGTGCAAACCGGGTTCCTGGGCTTCGACCAACCCTGGCCGCATTTGCTGACGCACGCGGGCGCGACCTTGCTCGCGCTTCTGCTGCTCGTCGTGATCGGCGGCGGCGCGTGGCTGGCCGGCCGCACGACACACCCGGCGCGGCGTTTTCTGACGCTGGGCGTGATCGCGGTGGGGTTGGTCGCGCTGGCGTGGTTCAAGATTTCCTGGGCGGATGCCGGGCGGTGCCTCCTCGGGCTTGCGGTGATTTACGGTATGATGTGTGCCGTCACGCTCGCGCGCACGCGCCAGCCGGAAGCGGACTCGATCGCGCCGGTGCTGCGCCTGCTGCTCGCCGTGCTCGCGGCGGCGCTGATCGGGCGCATGCTGCTGAACGGGCGGATCTACCAATTCGGTTTTTATCAGGCGGCGCTCGCCGCCTTGCTGGGGCCTGCGGTGCTCATCGGGGAGTTGCCGTCTCGCCTCGGACTCGGACGCTGAGGCCGGGCCGCGGCGGTCGTGGGCTGCCTATGCCTGATCGGGTCGGGCGTCGTGATCCTGGCGAGCCAGTCGCGGCACATGCTACAGTTGAAAACGCAGCCGGTGGGGGAGGGCCGGGACCGCTTCTACACGTTCACGGCGCAGCTGGACCCGACCGGGGAAATGATCGGGCAGCGCAGCCAATGGCTGCGCGCAGCGTCGGCGGGCCAGGGCCAGACGCTGCTCGTGCTGCCCGAGGGCGAGATGATCAACTACCTCGCGCGGTTGCCGAGCCCGGTGGCGCCGTTTTTCTTTTTTTCCGCCGCCACGAGTGGCGGCCGCGAGGCGGCGATCGTCCGCGAGCTGGAAAGAGATCCGCCGGATTGGGTCGTGCTCGTGAGCCGCGATCTGCGCGAATACGGGGTGCAGCGCTACGGCGAGAGTCCGGAGCAGGGCGGCCAGATCCTCGGCTGGGCCGGGGACCGCTACGAGGTGGCGGGGACGCTGGGCGGCGATCCCCTGGATTACCGGCAGCGCGGGCTGCTCATCCTGAAGCGCAAACACTGAGCCGGCGCTGAAGTTTGGGCCGCATCCGAACCAGAAAGTCAGGCTGGGAAGGTTCGCTTACATCACGGCGGAGGATTACGGCCCAACCGGGCCGGATCCATCAATAGGAGAGCGTCGTGTCGGCGTCCCGCCTGACCTTTTCGGCAAACGCCTGTGCTTCCGCGGCGGTGGGGAACGACGAGATTTTCCCGTCCACCATCACGGTGAAGGTGCCATCGGCCCGCTGGCCCATCAGGACGCTGGGTGCCGGCTTGGCCGACGCGCGCCATTTGTCCACGGCGGCCTTCGTGGCGGCCTCGGCGCGAGCACGTTCAGCTGCTCTGGACGCCCATGCGGCCGCAGCGTCCTTGCGCTCCTGCTCTTCCTTGGCGGCGGCGGCCTTGGGGCCCGCCTCCGCGTCGGCCTTGGCTTTCTCCTCGGTGGTTTGTTTTTCCAGCGCCAGGGCCTTTGCGGTTTCCGCGGCCTTCCGCGCCGCCTGGGCGTTGGCGCCGTCGGGATTCCGGGCGATGTCCGCTGCGATTGCCGCATCGGTTTCGGCCTTCCGCGCCGCGGCCTCGCGTTCGAGTTGTTCGCGCAGGGCCTTGGCCTGCGCGTCTTCCGTCTTCGGCGCGGTTTCCGTCGATTGAGCTTCCTCCGTCGTCTGCGCCAACGTCACTGGCGCTACGGCCAACACCAGAACCAAGCACCCGAGAGGCGTTACGTTCATAGGTAAAGCTTAGGCACCGTCGTCGTTGCGGCAAGCCTCGATCAGAGCAGACCGCCCAAGGTTGCCTGACTTGCCTAGCCTCGTTCAGCCCGGGGTCACGCGCGCGGCGAGCATCGAGCGATACGCACTCCGATACGACCAGGCGAGGTAGAGTTCCAGGGCCAGGAAGACGACGGACATGGGCAGGCCGGAGTGCTCGAGGAAGACGTGGAACAGGATGCTGTTGACGATGAAAGGCGCGAACAGCGCGAGGGCGAGCGGCACGAAGCGGTTCGACACCAGCAGCACCGCCACAATGAGGAAGGTCACTCCGATCATCTGCATCATGTAGCCGCTCTTCATCAGCGCGCCGGCAAAGGCCGTGGCACCCTCGGGCAGCGGCGTCTTGGGCTGGGGGATGAAGTTGAGAAACGCGTTGAGCCCGAAGACGAGCAGCGGGAGGCCGAGGACGTAGCGCGCAATGGCGGGGATGAGGCGGTTGGGTGACTTTCCGGCGGGTGGGGTGGTGGTTTCCATGGTTCTTGAGGATTAAATTATTGCCAGCAGTACAGCCAGCCGGTCCAGGCTTTGCGACCAGCCTTCCGTCATGCCCATTTTCAGCATCGCATCGCGGATTGCAACCGAGACGAAACGGGACCCGACCGTGAGCAGGGTTTTCCGCCGAATTCATCGAAGGTCACGTTCTGCACTCTTTCCCGCCGATGGTTGCCAAGGACCGCAACGCCGCCTAGAAATCGGGGCATGAAATCGCTCATCGCCGCCGGTCTCGGTCTGGTCCTCCTCTCAGCCGTTGGTGCCCAGCCAGCGCCGGCGGGTGCGCCCCCCGCGGCCACCGCGGCCGCCGATCCGATCAAGGTGCTAGTGGGCCGGCTCGATTTGGAGCGGTACAAGGCGACGATCAAGGGACTCACGCAGTTTGGCGACCGGCGGCAGGGCACCGATCGCAACCGCGCGGCGGCCGACTGGATTGAGGCCCAGCTCAAAAGTTACGGCTACACCAACACCGCCCGCATCAAGTATGATTTCTTCCCGGCCGATCCGCGGCGGCCAAGCGGGCCGGCCATCGCCAAAAGCCCCGACGCCGCGCAGGGCGGGGGACGCTACCGCGGCCTGCGCGGGCCGACTGGCGTAAACAGCGACCCGCTCCGCCAACCCGATGTCGAGCTCCGCGCGCGCAATGCCCAACCCGGCGACGTGGGCCCGCGCGAGGAGGTTTACTGCACAAAAGTGGGCACGATGCATCCCGAGGAAATGTATATCGTTGGCGCCCACATGGACGGCCATGGCTGGGGCGAGGCGGCCAACGACGACGGCTCCGGCGCGGCGCTGGTGATGGAGCTGGCCCGGATCATGGTCTCGCCCGACGTGAAGACGGAACGGTCCATCCGCTTTGTGCTGTGGAATAACGAGGAGACGGGGCTCAACGGCGCCTACGCCTATGTCGCCCAGCGGGCGGCGCTGCAGGGCAAGGAGGACCCCGCCGGATCGGGCCAGTATCCCGAGCCGCGCTGGCTGGGCATGATTCAACACGACATGATGCTGTTCGACCATGGCATGCCCCGCGCGGACGGGACGGTGGCGAAGGAGCAGCGGCCCGAGGCGGACGTGAACATCGAGTTCCAGTCCAAGGCGAAATTCGCCGCCGGCGCCCAGCAGCTCGCGTGGGCGTTTGCCGGCGCCAACGAGGCTTATGCCACCGATTATCCCGCGTCGGTCGGCCAGCACATGACCAACACGGATAGCACGCCCTTCATGGATCTCGCGCCTGCGATCAGTCTGCGCGAGAACGAACGCGGCCGCGAGATCGGCGCCGGCTGGGATCCGCACTGGCACCAGCCGACCGACCTGTATGCGACTTTCAGCGACCAGGATTTCCGCCTCGGCCTGAACGCCGCGCAGACCACGCTCGGCGCGATCGCCCGCCTCACCGGAACAACGCTGACAAAGTAGCTGGCGCGGGGGCGATTTCTGTCTGCGCGGTTAGGGTTAAACCCCATACCGGCCGGCGGCGCTTCGGGCTATCGTCGGGCATGCCCCTCATTAATGTCGTCGTCACCTTGGTCATCATCGGCGTGGTCCTCTGGCTGATCAACACCTACATCCCGATGCAGGGAACGATCAAAACGATCCTCAATTGGGTCGTGGTCATCGCGGTTATCATCTGGCTCCTCTACGGCTTCGGCATCATCAGCAGCGGTGGCAATGTCCACATGCCGGTGGTGAAATAAGATCGCCGGCGGGAAGCAGTCGGTGTTGGCGTTTTTTGCCGCTGCCCGCCGGCTGGGGTTTGCGCATGGCTCCACAGTGTTTTCCCAACTCGGCGAATGGGTGATGATCATGGGCGTCTGCCTGAAGCTGACGCTCGATTGGAGCCGGCGACAATTCTCGCGACTGGCGACGGCGCCCTGAAGCGACATCAGGCGCATTCAACCGGTGCTGCAATGTCACTTAATAGGTGACATTGACCCGACCGCGCCGAGAGGGAACCGGACTCAGGGCGCCAACGCGGGGACGGGCTCGCCGGGTTTCTTGCCGGGGCGCAGCGCCAGGTTGTTAGTCATCACGTAAACGATCATGGCCGCCATGATGAAGACGACGGCGATCCAGAAAAACAGGCTGTGGTGCATCCGTTTCCAGTAGGGACCGTGCGGCGGGTGTTCGGCCGCGTGGGCGCCGCCGTGTTGCTGGAATTTGGGATCGTCCATGGGCGACAGCACTGACACCACCCGGCTCCCGTGGTCTCCGGTTATTTTGTCTCCGCTTCTGACCGCTCATCCAACGTTGGCTCGCCAGCGGGGTGGGGAGCGGCTTTTTTGGCGGGCACTCCCGATGAACCCCCTTCCCCCGTTTCGTGCTGTCTTTGTCTTGATGTGCAGCCTGCTCGCCACCTTCGCCGCCCGCGCCGAGTCTGCCGCGCCGGCACCCAAGCCGCAATACGGCGACTGGGGCTTCGACGCCGCCGGCGCCGACCCCGCCACCAAGCCCGGCGATAATTTTTTCCGCTACGCCAACGGCAAATGGGTGGATCAGACGAAGATCCCCGCCGACAAGCCCTCCTACAGCCTGCGCATCGCCATGAGCGATCTCACCGAGCGGCGCCTGCATGACTTGATGGAGCAGGCCGCCACCACCGCCGGCCACGAACCCGCGACCACGGCCGGCAAGGTCGGAGCGTTCTACAAGTCTTTCATGGATGAGGCGCGGGTTGCGCAGCTCGGCGCCACGCCGCTCGCCGCCCATCTCGCCGCGGTCCGCGCCGCGGACACGCCCGACAAGATTGCCGCGCTCATGGGCCGCAACGATTCCGACTTCGAGGGCTCCCTCTTCGCGCTCGGCATCGACATCGATCTCAAGGACCCCAAGCGCTACGCCGTCTACGCCGGCCAGGCGGGACTCGGCCTGCCGGATCGCGATTACTATCTGGAGCCGTCGTTCGCCGCCAAAAAGGCGAAGTATGAGGCCTACGTCGCCGAGTTGCTCCGCCACCTCGGCTGGTCCGAGCCCGGGCAGCGCGCGAAGGACATCGTCGCCTTCGAAACAGCCGTCGCCGCCGCCAGCTGGACAAAGACGCAGCAGCGCGACGCCGACGCGACCTACAATGCCATGAGTATCGCCGAACTGGAGGTGCTCGCGCCGGGCTTTGCGTGGAAACCCTACCTCGCCGCGGCCGGACTGGGTTCGTTGGAGCGCATCGTCGTGGGGGAGAAATCCGCGTTTCCGAAACTTGCCGCGGTCTTCGCGCAGACGCCCGTGGCCACGCTGCAGGCCTGGCTGGCCTTCACCATTGGCGACAACGCCGCGCCGTATCTCGCGCCGGCGTTCGCGAACGCGCAGTTCGAGTTGCGCAGGAAGGCGCTCTCCGGCCAGCAGCAGGAGGCCGTGCGCTGGAAGCTCGGCGTGCACGCCGTCAGCGGCGGCGACTTCGGCGCGGGCGACCGCTTCGACCGGTTCGGCAATCTCGGCTGGGCCGTCGGTGAACTTTATACGGCGAAGTATTTCCCGCCCGAGGCCAAGGCCAAGATCGAGGTGCTGGTGGACCACGTGAAGGCCGCCTACCGCGCGCGGCTCGAGCGACTCGACTGGATGAGCCCCGCCACGAAGGCCGAGGCGCTCAAGAAACTCGACGGCTACACCATCAAGGTCGGCTATCCCGACACGCCGCGCGACTACTCGCGCGTAGTCATCCGCGACGATGACCTCGTGGGCAACGTCCTCCGCGCCGCGGCGGCCAACAGCGCGTTCTATCTCGCCCGCCTCGGCGGCCCGGTGGACCGCGGTGACTGGCTGATGACCCCGCAGACCAACGACGCCTACAACGGCTCGCTGCGCGACATCGTCTTTCCCGCCGGCATCCTCCAGCCGCCCATCTTCGACGCCAACGCCGACCCGGCCTACAATTTCGGCGCCGCGGGCGCCATCATCGGCCACGAGCTGACGCACGGCTTCGACGACCAGGGCCGGAAGTTCGACACCGAGGGCAAGCTACGCGACTGGTGGGCGCCGGAGGATGCGAAGATCTTCGAGGCTCGCGCCGCGAAGTTGAGCGCCCAGTATTCCGCGTTCGAGCCGCTGTCCGGCGTCCACGTCAACGGCAACCTCACGCTCGGCGAGAACATCGCCGACCTCGGCGGGCTCACGCTCGCGCTCGAGGCCTACCGCACCTTCCTGAATGGCTCGCCCGCGCCCGTGCGCGACGGGCTCACGGGAGAGCAGCGCGTTTTCATTGGCTGGGCCCAGGCGTGGCGCGGCAAGGTGAGCGACGATTTCGTCCGCAAGCAGGTCGTCGGCGATCCGCACTCGCCCCGCGTGTACCGCGTCAACGGCATCGTCCGCAACCTCGACGCCTGGTATGAGCTCTTCGGCGTGAAATCCGGCGACAAACTCTACCTCGCTCCCGCCGACCGCGTCCGCATCTGGTAAGACCACGGCGCAATCGCATCTGCGGAGGAATTCGCGTTAGCCCGCTTTCCGCTTCTTCCGCTTTCCTTTTTCGACTTTCTGCCTCCTCTGCCTTAACACCACTGCCATGAACGACATCAAGGAACTCCGCCGCCTGGCCTCGCCCGCCCCCAAGCCGCAGTCGCTCGCGTGGGACGGCTCCTCGCTGTGGATGGGCTCGCTCGGCACGCAGCGCCTCTACGCCATCGACCCCATCGCGTGGACGGTCAAGTGGGACACCGCCGCCCCGGGCAAGCCGTGGGGCATGACCTTCGCCGGGCCGGAGCTACGCGTGATCAGCGGCGAGACCGTTGACGACCACCGCATCATCCGCCGCTGCGTGCCGTGGCACGGCTTCGATCCTGTCTTCGCGCTGCCGTGTCCGGATGATTGCGGCTCGCAACTCGGCTGGGACGGCCAGCGGCTCCATCTCAGCCAGTGGTATCCGAAGAAGGTGCTCGCGCTCGGCGCCGAGGGGCAGGTCGAGCGCGTCATCGATGTGCCGCACGGCATCTGCGGTCAGGTGTTTGTCGGCGGTTTCATCTATCTCGTCACCACCGATGACGAGAAGACGAACGACTACTGGCTCACGCGGGTGGACCTGCGCCCGGCGACGCCAAAGATCGACGATCTCGTCCGCATTCCGTTTCCGGCGCGGGCGCTCGCTTTCGACGGCGTGAATTTCTGGACGAACCACCGCGCCCAAGACCAGATCGTGTCGTTCGTCCGGCCGGATTGAACCGGATTCGGGTGGATCGCGCCGGGGTAGGCCGCCTGCTTGCAGGCGCAGAGGTAGGGCGGATTATCCCTAATCCGCCGCGGCGCGTTACGGATAACGCACCCTACCATCCCGAGGTTGCGCGGCTGCAGTGAACCCTGTAATGTGACGACCATGCGACGCCTGTTTGTCTGGCTCACCATATTGTTGCTTGGCTCGTCACTGACTGCCCTGCGGGCGGCGGCGGCCCCGGCGGACAAGACCGCCCACATCGACGATACGATCCAACAGCTGCCGCAAGGGCTGGGCGACATCGACGTGCTGGAGGGCAAGCTCGCGGACTTCGAGCGCCACAGCGGGATAAGAATCCTGATGGAGTTTCACCAGCGCTCGCCGACGTCCGAGGAGGACAAGGTGGCCGGCGCCTTCATGCGCGAGTTGTCCGGGCGGCTGGGCGTGCGGCAGCATGGCGTGCTCGTGGTTTATTTTGCCGACGAGTCCGACTGGCGGGTATGGATCGGGGATGACCTCACGCCGCGGTTGGTGGGCAAACCCGGCACGGTGAAGGAGCTGACCGCGAGCGGCGCGATCCACAATGCCAAGGAGGCCATCTTCGCCTCCGCCCACGCCCAGGCCGACGCCTCCCTCGCCGAGCTGCAGAAAAAATTGTCCGGTGACGAGCAACTGCCCCCCGCCCTCCGCGTGCGCGCGCAAGCCGCAGCGCTGCTCGACGCGTTGATCGCCAAGCTTGGCCCGAAGTGAGCAGGGCATGGAACCTGCACCTTCCTGTTGCCCGGGATCCACCAGGGCCCCATAGGGGAAGTATGACCCCGTTCATGAGTCCGAACAAGGCGGCGCCCCGCGCAGCTGCGGCCCTCACGGGGCCGGTTATGAGCGATGAGGAATTGCTGCGGGCGGTCGCCGCGCGCGGCGAAGACGCGACCAACAAGAGTTCCTCCAACGGACTTTTACTCCTGACGGCGGCACTCTTCCTTGGCCTCGGTGGCCTGCGGTGGGGCTGGCAAACCGTGCTCTATCTCGCCGTGGCAGTTGCGCTTCACGAACTCGGGCATGTTCTCGCGATGCGCATCTTCGGCTACAAGAACGTGCGCATGCTGTTTTTGCCGCTGTTTGGCGGGCTGGCGACCGGCGAGCCGCGCGAACTCGATGCGACTCGCAATGCGTTGGTCTCGCTGGCGGGCCCCGTCCTTGGCCTGCTCACGGCGCTGTTCGCCGGCGGGCTCTCCCTCTTCATCCACCAGCCATGGCTAATTCACTTTGCGTGGGTCTCCCTGATTCTGAACGCGTTTAATCTCCTTCCGCTGGTGCCCCTCGACGGCGGTCAGTTCACGAACGATGCGCTTTTTTCCCGCCATCCCGTGCTGGAGCTGATCTTTCGTCTGTTGGCGATCGTGGGACTGGTTTGGATGGCGATCGGCTGGGGGTCGTGGGCCTTCGGAGTCCTTGCCGGATTCATGCTCCTGACGACCGGATACAGCTTCCGCCGGGCATGCATGATTCGTGACGCGCGCAAGGATCCCACCTGGCAAACCCGGGTGCTAGATCTGGAGACTATCGTCCGGCTGCGGGAGATGGTCACCCGGTTGTTTGCCAAGGTTGTCCCCAGCAAGTATCAGAAGGCCTTGCCGGAGCACGTGCACGGGGTCTGGTTGGAAATCCGGGAACGCTTCCCAGGGTCAGGCGTCACCGTCGGACTGATGCTGGGATATTTTGCCTGCCTGATTACGATCCCGATTATTGCGGTGCTTCTGGCCTTTGTCCGAAAGCAGTCAGGCGGATAGGACTCGGGAGACGTCTTCGCGCGGATGATCGATACACGCGGCCGGGCATTTTATTTCTTTGGGGCGGATAATTTCCGGTTCAACCATTTCAGCGGCAGATCAACATTGAAATAGAGCGTGAGCTCGTTGCCGGACTTGGGATCCTTGACGTGCATCGCATCAAACGAACTTCCCTCGTGTTCGACCAGGGTCTGATTCGTGGTCTGCAGGCCGATGATGCGCAGCACCGCATATTCCTCCGCCACGTTGATCACCTGGAAGGCGGTCGCAAAATCCCGCCCGTCGCCGCTGCGCAGGATTGAGTCGACCAGGCTCATCCATCGCACACGGGTTTTGTCGGCGTTGGGTATGTCGCCCGCCTCCCGGTAGGCGGAGGCCAAAATGATCAGCAGGTCGATATCATACCTGGCCAACGCGAGCCCCTTCCTGGCTTCGGCGATCGCGCTGGCGTAGTCCCCCTTTTGCAGCAATTCCCCGGCGCTTTTCTGGAAGTCACGGTTCTTGGAATCATACGGATTATACTCGGCGGAGGCCGGATAGGCTAGGCGCTGCTCGGTCGCAATTTTGGCCTGGGCGTCCCGGTCAGCGCGGGCGGACGCCATATCCTCGGCCGGCAACGGGCTCACAAAAAACACGCCAAGCAGGGAAAAGGAGAGCAGGAATGTTTTCATATCAGAAGTGGGTCAGGAGTGCGAATGAGTGTCAGTCTAGCCTACCCAAGCCCGCGCGTTGTAGAACAGCTTCATCCACGGGGAATCCTCGCCCCAGTCGGCGGGGTGCCAGCTCATCGCCTGGGTGCGGAAAACGCGCTCGGGGTGCGGCATCAGGATCGTCACGCGGCCGGTCGTCGTAGTAAGCGCCGTCATGCCGAGGGGGGAACCGTTCGGATTCAGTGGATACTGCTCCGTGATCTCATGGTGGTTATTGACGAACCGCGCGGCAACGAGGCCGGAGGTGGAGCATTTTTGCGCGGAGTCTGCGCTCCCGAATTCGGCATAGCCTTCGCCGTGGGCGGTGACGATCGGGACGACGGAACCCTCCATCCCGGCGAAGAGCAGGCTGGGGCTCTCCTCGATTTTCAAGGAGACGAGCCGGCCTTCGTAGCGCTCGGACTGGTTTTGCACGAAGCGCGGCCACAGCTCGGCGCCGGGGATAATCGACTTCAGGTTGCTCATCATCTGGCAGCCGTTGCACACGCCGAGCGCAAAGGCATCCTCACGCTGGAAGAACGCGGAAAATTCCGCGAGCGCGTTCGAGTGAAAGAGCACGCTTTTGGCCCAGCCCTCGCCGGCGCCGAGCACGTCGCCGTAGCTGAATCCGCCGCACGCGGCGAGTCCGCGGAAATCCTTCAGCGAAACGCGGCCGCTCAGGATGTCAGTCATGTGGACATCAACGGCCTTGAAGCCGGCCCGGGTGAATGCGGCGGCCATCTCGATCTGGCCGTTGACGCCCTGTTCGCGCAGGATCGCGACGCGGGGCTTCGCCCGCATCGCGAACGGAGCCGCGGTCACGAACGGATCCAGGGCCTTTGATTCCGGCTTCTGAAGGTAGGGCGAATCCTCCGGATGAGCCGTTGCAAGGCGCGGCTCGTCGGGGACGACTCGCCCTACCTTGTAATCGAAAGTTATCACCGGCGTGATGCCGGGATCGGAGGGGTCCAGCTTCAGTTGATATTCCGATTCGGCGCAGGCGGGGTTGTCGCGAAGCGCGGCGATGCGGCGGGTGACGTCGGACCACTGCGCCCGGAGGGTCGTGAGGCTCTCGTTGTAGATCTCCTCGCCGGCGCGGCGGATGCGGAGCGCGTAATGCGGGTTGAGCGTGCCGAGTCGCGTGGTGCAGGCTTTGAAGCCACTCGACCGCAGCGCGAGCGAGACCTCATCGAGATCGGACTCGCGAATCTGGATGACAGCGCCGAGTTCCTCGCTGAAGAGTGCCGAGAATGCGTTGTGGCCGGCGGGAATTTCGATGTCCACGCCCACGTGTCCCGCGAACGCCATCTCGACGACCGTCGCGAGCAGGCCGCCGTCGGAGCGGTCGTGGTAGGCGAGCAGTTTCTTTTCCAGGCCAAGTTGCTGGATGACTTTCCAGAAATTCTTCAGGTCGGTCGCGTCGTCCACGTCGGGCGGCTCCCGGCCGGACTGCGCAACGACCTGCGCGAGAATGGAACCGCCGAGACGGTTCTGGCCACGGCCGAGATCGATCAACAGGAGAACGGTGTCGCCGGTACGCTTCGGATCCACGTCCTCAACTGCCGGAGGCGCAAAGGGCACGAATGACTCTGCGTCCGCGTGGTTGGCGTCTTTCGTAACGTAGTCGGGGTCGTAGCGCAGCTGGGGCGTGAGCGAGAGCCGGATGTCGGTGACGGGCGCGAAGGCGGAAATGATGAGCGAGACGGGAGCGGTGACGCGGCGGTTTTCGCCGGAGGCCGCGTCCTTCCAAGCGGTGCTCATGCTCATCGAGTCCTTGCCGACGGGAATGGTGATGCCGAGGGCCGGGCAGAGCTCCAGGCCGACAGCGCGCACGGCGGCGTAGAGATCTGCGCCATCGCCGGGCACGGCGGGCGCGGCCATCCAGTTGGCGGAAAGGTTGACCCTGCCGAGGTCGCCGATCTGCGCGGCGGCGAGATTGGTGAGGGCTTCGCCGACGGCGAGCCGGGCGGAAGCGGCCGCGGAATTGACGGCCACGGGCGTGCGCTCGCCCATCGCCATGGCCTCGCCGGTGTAAACGTCGAACGCGGCGGCGGTGACGGCGCAATCGGCGACGGGCACCTGCCACGGGCCGACCATCTGGTCGCGGCAGACGAGCCCGCCCAGCGTGCGGTCGCCGATGGAGATGAGGAAGGTCTTGTCGGCGACCGTCGGGTGGGAAAGGACGCGGCGGATGGCGTCTGCAAGTGACAAGTCACCGAGTGACAGTGGGGCAAGGGGACGAGTCAGCGTGGTGTCCGTGCGATGCATCTTCGGGGGCTTGCCGAGGAGGACGTCGAGCGGCAGGTCGATCGGCGTGTTCTGAAAATGGGCGTCCTCGAGGACGAGCTGCTTTTTTTCGGTGGCCTCGCCAACGACGGCGAAGGGACAGCGCTCGCGCTCGCAGAGCTGCTGGAACACGGCGAGGCGGGCGGCGGGCACGGCGATCACGTAGCGCTCCTGCGACTCGTTGCACCAGATCTCGAGCGGGCTCATGCCGGGCTCGTCGTTGGGGACGGCGCGGAGCTGGAAACGCCCGCCGCGGCCGGCGTCGTTGACGAGCTCGGGCAGGGCGTTGGAGATGCCACCGGCGCCGACATCGTGGATAAACGAGATGGGGTTTTCGTCGCCGAGCGCCCAGCAGCGGTCGATGACCTCTTGGCAGCGGCGCTCCATCTCGGCGTTGCCGCGCTGCACGCTGGCGAAATCGAGGTCCTCGTTGCCCGAGCCGCTGGCCATCGAGCTGGCGGCGCCGCCGCCGAGCCCGATCAGCATCGCGGGCCCGCCGAGGATGATGAGTTTGTCGCCGGGTTCGATCACGCCCTTCTTGATGTGCGTCTCGCGAATATTGCCGAGTCCGCCAGCGAGCATGATGGGCTTGTGATAGCCACGCAGTTCCGTCGCCGAGGGCGACGGCAAGGAAGAATTATGAATTAAGAGGGAAGAAGTGCCGGAGGCCGGAACCGCGGGCGATCGACTGCTGACTTCTTCATTCTTAATTCTTCCTTCTTCCTTGGCCGCGGGGACCTCGGCCTCATACGTCCGGAAGTAGCCCGCAATATTCGGCCGGCCGAATTCGTTGTTGAAGGCAGCGCCGCCGAGCGGGCCCTCGATCATAATGTCGAGCGCGGAGACGATCCGGCCGGGTTTGCCGAAATCCTTTTCCCACGGCTGGACGGCGCCCGGGAGCCGCAGATTCGAGACGGTAAATCCCGTGAGGCCGGCCTTGGGCTTGGCGCCGCAGCCGGTGGCGCCCTCGTCGCGGATCTCGCCGCCGGAACCAGTAGACGCGCCGGGGTACGGCGAGATGGCGGTCGGGTGGTTGTGCGTCTCGACCTTGCAGAGGATGTGGATCGCCTCGTCGTGCGCGGCGTATTCGTTGGTTTTCGGATCAACGTAGAAGCGACCGCCGCGGGAGCCGGTGAAGACGGCGGAGTTGTCCTGGTAGGCGGAGAGGATGCCGTCGCTGTGCAACTGATAGGTGTTGCGGATCATCTGGAACAGCGACTTGGCCTGCGCCTGGCCGTCGATGTCCCACGTGGCGTTGAAGATCTTGTGGCGGCAGTGCTCGGAATTGGCCTGCGCGAACATCATGAGCTCGATGTCGTGGGGGTCGCGGCCGAGCGCGGTGAAGGCCTGGACGAGGTAATCAATCTCGTCGTCGGCGAGGGCGAGCCCGAGCGACTGGTTCGCGGCGGTGAGCGCGGCGCGACCTTGGGCGAGGACGGGCACGCTGGTCATCGGGCGCGGCGTCTCGTGGCGGAAGAGAACATCGCAGGCGTCGACGTCGCCGAAGACGACCTGGGTCATCCGGTCGTGGAGCCGGGCGCGAAGGGCCTGCAGCTGGGCGGCCGAGAGGAGCATCAGGGGCTTGGCGAGGGCGGCATTGTCGATCTCAACGTGGTAAACGATGACCCGCTCGATGCGTTTCACGGCGGCGAGCCCGCAGATGTGCGCGATGTCGGTGGCCTTGGACGACCAAGGCGAGATGGTGCCGGGGCGGGGCGCCACGACTTGGACGAGACCGTTGACCGACGCGGCGGCCCGGCTGGGGCCGTAGGTGAGGAGTTTTTCGAGGACGGTCCGCTGGGCGGCGGTCAATTCACCCGTAGATTTCGCAACCCATTCGACAGGCTCAGGGTTATCGACCAAGTCAATAACATGAACAAACTCGGCGCTGAGGGCGCGGGCGGGCAGACCGGTGGCGGTGAGATCCTGGAGGAGCTTGGCGAGGCGGAAGGGGGAGAGGGCCGGTGAGCCGCGGAGGATCAACATGGTTGAGGCCCGGGATGTTTCGCCACATCACCGGCGCGGTCAAGAAGGCTGAAAGTCATTCGCCCCGGCGCTTAAGACGCGGCCAGTGGAGAAAGCCGTTGACGATTTCCGGCGCGTGCTTGAAATCCGGGGCTTGAGGACAAACGCCGACTCAACGCCCTTCGCCAAACTGCCCAACGGCCAGCCGGGAACGAGGCCATGAGCGAGCAGATCAACCACGAATGCGGCATCGCCCTCGTGCGGTTGCTCAAGCCGCTGGCCTATTACCAGGAGAAATACGGTTCGCCGCTGTGGGGCTTCACCAAGCTTTTCCTCCTGATGGAAAAGCAGCACAACCGCGGCCAGGACGGCGCGGGGGCGGCCTGCGTGAAACTCGACATGCCGGCCGGCGAGGCGTTCATGTTCCGCGAGCGCAGCGTCAAAACCAACCCGCTCGACAAGATCTTCAAGCTGCTGCTCGCCCAGTACAACGCCAAGGTCGGTACCGGCACGATCCACCCCGAGTTCGCGGATACGGTGAAGAAATCGTTCGATTTCGGCGGCGAGCTCCTCCTCGGGCACCTGCGCTACGGCACGAGCGGCGGCTACAATCTGTCATCGTGCCACCCGTTTTTCCGCCGCAGCCCGTGGCCGACCCGCAACCTCGCGCTCTGCGGCAATTTCAACCTGACCAACACCGCCGAGCTCAATCACTCGCTGACGGACATGGGCCAGCATCCGATCTACGCCACGGACACCCAGGCGGTGCTGGAAAAAATCGGTTTCTTCCTCGATGAGGAGCACGAGGAGATCTACCGCCTGCTGCGGACGCAGGGGCTGGCGGGCACCGAGATTTCGCGCCGCATCAGCGCGGAACTCGACCTCACGCGCGTGCTCACGCGCGCCGCGCGCAAATGGGACGGCGGCTACACCATCGCCGGGCTCATCGGCAACGGCGACGCGTTCGTGGCGCGCGATCCCTCAGGCATCCGGCCGTGCTTCTGGTCCCAGAATGACGAGTTTGTCGCCTTCGCGTCCGAGCGGGCGCCGCTCATGACGGTGTTTGACCTCGCCGTCGAGCAGGTGAAGGAAGTCGAGCCCGGCCACGTCGTGGTGATCAAGAAAAGCGGCGCGATCTCTTCGAAGGCCTTCACGAACCCCCTGCCGCGCGCCTCGTGCTCGTTTGAGCGCATCTATTTTTCACGGGGCAACGACCTTGACATCTACCGCGAGCGCCAGGCGCTCGGGGGCGGGCTGGCGGACCAGGTGATCAAGTCGATCGGCAGCGACTGGGCGAAGACGGTCTTCGGCTTCATCCCCAACACCGCCGAGGTCGCCTACTACGGCCTGATGTCCGCACTGCGCACGCGCCGCCGCGACGAGGTGAAGGCGGCGATCCTCGCGGCGCAGGCTAAGGGGCAGCTCACCGAGGCGCTGCTCGACGAACTCATCCTGCGCAACTGGCCGCGGGGCGAGAAGGTCGTGAGCAAGGACATCAAGATCCGCACGTTCATCGGCCAGGAGACGATGCGCAACCAGCTCGCGAGCCATATCTACGACATCACGTATGGCTCGGTGAATCCCGGCGACAACCTCGTGTGCGTGGACGACTCCATTGTGCGCGGCACCACGCTGCGCAAATCCATCCTGCGCATCCTCGCGCGGCTCAATCCGCGGAAGATCGTCATCGTCTCGACGGCGCCGCAGATCCGCTATCCCGACTGTTACGGCATCGACATGTCGGAACTCGGCAAATTCATCGCCTTCGAGGCCACGGTCGAGCTGTTGAAGGAGCGCGGCCAGGGCGGGTTGCTCGAGGAAATCTATGAGCAATGCCGCCAGGAAATTGCCCGCGGCGGCGCGGTCAACCACGTGCGGAAGATCTACGAGCAATTCACGCCGGAGGAGATTTCCAAAAAGATCGTCGAGCGCGTGCGACCGAAGGGCATCGAGTGGCAGGGCGAGATCGAGATCATCTTCCAGACGATCGAGCACCTGCACGCCGCCGTGCCCGGGCATACCGGCGACTGGTATTTCACCGGCAAGTATCCCACGCCCGGCGGCTACCGCGTCGTGAACCAGGCGTATGTGAACTATTACGAGAAGAGTGAAGGACGGAGCTACTGAGAAAGTAAGAAGGCAGAAGGAAGAATTAAGAAATTTCGGGAAAACTGACTGACGAATCCGAACTACACCGAGGCAAACACCGCCCGGTCTTGTACGTACTTTCTAATTCTTAATTCTTCCTTCTTACTTTCTTTCCGTGTCGCTTTCCTACGAATCCTCCGGTGTGAATTACGACCAGCTCGACACGTTCAAGCGCGCATGCCAGCGGGCCGCGCGCACGACGGCGGGTTTGCTCAAGGAGCACGGCTACGCCGAGCCCGCGACGACGCGCGGCGAGAGCGCCTACCTGATGGAGGCGGCGGACCATTACCTCGCGCATGTCGAGGAGGGTCTCGGCACGAAGAACCTCGTGGCCGACGCGGTCTACGCTGCCACCGGGAAAAATTTCTACCGCGAAATCGCCATCGATACGGTCGCGACCATCGTCAACGATCTCGCGACCTGCGGCGCGCTGCCGATCTCCGTCGCGATGCACGCGGCGGTGGGGGAATCAGCGTGGTTCGCCGACGCGAAGCGGATGCAGAGTCTGGTGGACGGCTGGGCCGAGGGTTGCCGGCAGGCCGGCGCGGTCTGGGGCGGTGGGGAGACGCCGACGCTGCAGGGCATCGTTAACGCCGCGACGATCGTGCTCGCGGGCTCGGCGGTCGGGAAGATCGCGCCCAAGAGCCTGCGCATCACGGGCGACGTGCACGACGGCGACAGCATCCTTTTCCTCGCGAGCTCGGGCGTGCAGACGAACGGGCTGAGCCTCTGCCGGCTCATCGCGGAAAAACTGCCGCAGGGTTACCAGACGCCGTTGGGCGGCGGCAACTCCCGCAGCTATGGCGAGGCGCTGCTCGCGCCGTCGGTGATCTACGTGGCCTTCGTGCGCGGGTGCCAGCGTCGCGGGCTGAAGCTCAACTATGCCGCGCACGTGACCGGCCACGGCTGGCGCAAGCTCATGCGGCTGGAGGAGCCCTTCGTCTACGAGATCACGTCGCCGCGGCCGGCGCCGGCGCTGTTTCAGTTTTTGGAAAAATCCGGCCCGATCGACCGGCGCGAGATGTACGCCACGTTCAACATGGGCGTCGGCTTTGCCGCGTATGTGAACCCGAAGTCCGCTGACGCGGTTCTCGCCGCCGCGAAGTCCGCCGGCTACGACGCTTGGTTGGCGGGCCGCGTGACGAAGTCCGGCGCGCGCAAGGCGGTCACCGTGCCGTCGCTCGGGCTGACCTTCGAGGGCGACACGCTGCAGGTGCGGTGAGGGAAAGTTTTCCCGCAAAATTCGCGGAAGGGGATTGGACGCGCTTGGCGTAGGTCGGGCTTTACGCCCGACCTACGATCACACCTCCGAGTTACGACGGCTGATTGCCGGGCGTAAAGCCCGACCCGCGGCTACAGCTCACGTTGAGCAGGCCCCGGTCGGCGGCCTCCTGCGCTTTGAGCGTGGCCCAGCTGGCGCGGAATATCTCCGGGGCGGTGAGGGCGGCGCCGGGCTGCCCGTGCAGCTCGCGCAGGAACGAATTGAGGTAGCCACCGGGCGCGGGCGCGGCGATCGGCAGGGTGCGGCCGGTCTTTTCGCCCTCTTTGAAAAGAGTAATTTCCTTCGCGTGCAGCGCGGCCTCGATCACGCCGAGGCTGCCCCACAGCGTCACGCGCCAATAGAGCGGCATCGTGTAGCCCTGGCTGCCGGGCGAAAAATAGGAAACGTCGGCGATCAGGCCCGCGCCGTTGGCCAACTCCATCATGAACTGGCCGGCATTGAGGAAGTGCGACCCGGGCGGCGGGCCGGACTGCCAGACGCGCGCCGCGACCACACGGCGGTAGCCCACGCCGGTGATCCACGGGACCAGGTCGAGCCCGTGGATGGCGATGTCATTGATCGTGCCGCCGTGCTTGCCCGCCTCGTGATACCAGCCGGGCCGGACGCCCGGCAGCAGCGGGTGCTGGCCGCCGAGGGCGACCGCGCGGATCTCGCCGATCTCGCCGGCGCGGACCAGCTCGCGAACTTTGATAAAGACGCCGGAGTCGCGCATATAGAGCATCATGCCGACGGTGAGTTTTTTGACGGCGGCGAGCCGGACGATCTCGGCGTGCTCGGCGAGCGTGGTGCACATGGGCTTGTCGGCGAGCACGTGCCGGCCGCTCGCGAGGGCGTCGATCACGACGCGGCCGCGCTTGGCAAACCACTCGCCGACAACGACGGCGTCGATCTTGACCTCCGCGAGCATGGCGCGGTAATCGGTGTGGGTGATGTGGACCTTGCCGCTGGCGGCGAGCGCGTCGCGCGTGGCGGCGTCCTCCTCGCAATAGGCCACGACCTCGACGCCGGGGTGCGCGGTGGCCCGCGCGACGAGGTCCCAGATGTGGGGGTGCTGGAAACCGATGAATGCGAACCGGGTCTTCATGGTGGGTTTATCCTATTTCGTATCCGATGCATTTATTGTGCACCATAGCACTCCAGATACTTCAACCCCGAGCCGGTATTGAAGAGGACGATGGATTCGTCGGGGTCGACCTGGCCGGAGGTGAGGAGGTGTTTCAACGCGGCGTAGCAGGCGGCGCCCTCGGGGGCGGAAAAGACGCCCTCGGCGGCTCCGACTTCCTTCGTGCAGGCGATCATCTCGTCATCGCTGACGGCGATCGCGCCGCCGCCGGATTTCCGCAGCAGGTCGAGCATGATGAAATCACCGATGGCCTTCGGCACGCGCAGGCCGGACGCCCGCGTGTGCGCGCCGGTGTGCTCGGCGGCGAATTTCTCGCCGGCGTTGAAGGCGCGGACGATCGGCTGGCAGCCGTCGGCCTGCACGGTGAACATCCGCGAGCGTTTTTTCCCGATCCAGCCGAGCTGTTCCATCTCGTCGAACGCCTTCCACATGCCAATGAGGCCGGTGCCGCCGCCGGTGGGATAAAAAATGACATCGGGCAGCGTCCAGCCGAGCTGCTCGGCGAGCTCGTAGCCGAGGGTCTTCTTGCCCTCGACGCGGTAGGGCTCCTTCAGCGTGGACACATCGAACCAGCCCGCGGCGGTCTTGCGTTTCGCCACTTCGGCGCCGCAGTCGGTGATGAGCCCGTCGATCAATGTGACGAACGCGCCCATCTGCTCGCACTCGATGATGTTGGCGCGGGGTGTGTCGCGCGGCATGAAAATGTGCGCCTCCATTCCGGTGCGGGCGGCGTAGGCGGCGAGCGCGCCGGCGGCGTTGCCGGCGGAGGGCGCGGCGAGTTTCTTGAGGCCGAACTGCTTCGCCATCGAGACGGCGGCGCTCATGCCGCGGGCCTTGAAGCTGCCGGTGGGGTTTTGCGCCTCGTCTTTGATGAAGAGTTTTCTGAGTCCGTGTTTCGCGCCGAGCCGCGGCGCTGGCAGGAGCGGCGTGAAGCCCTCGCCGAGCGTGACAATGTCGGCGTCGTGCTTCACGGGCAGCACCTCGCGGTAGCGCCAGAGGGATTTCGCGCGCGTGCGGAGCGACTCCTTCGTCAGCGTGCGTCCGGCAGCGGCGAGATCGTAGTGCGCGAAGAGCGGCTTGCCGCAGGCGGTGCAGACATTCTGCGGGACAGAGGCGTCGTGCCTTTGGCCGCAGGCGGTGCAGGCGAGATGCGTGAGATGCACGGCGACGAGCAAAGGCGGCGGCGCGCCCGGTGCAACAGCGGAGGGGCGACGCTTCCGGGGTCGGGCGTTCTGCTGGCCAGCAGAACTGGGCGCGCCGGTGTGGACTGAAGGTGGAACGCGTTGCCCTCTGTATAGACTGGAGACATGGGTCACACCGTTCGGAGACATGGGTCACACTGGGCG
>OCZT010000578.1_pt1 | contig 36640 bp, 24 predicted proteins | sample 1539031 | NCBI WGS metagenome assembly OCZT01 (sample SAMEA3539308, study PRJEB22396) | soil metagenome | biome: tundra; feature: field; material: soil | place: USA | collected 2010-05 | depth 0.15 m | reverse complement strand
CCGGCGTGGGGTGGTCAATTTGCTCCGGCCAAGGGTGGTCAGTTTAAACCGGCGCGGGGTGGTCAATTTGTCCGTTTTTTCCATGCTATGTCAGCAAATGAATGCCTGGCTGTATGAGTAGTTACATTCTTTGTTATCTTGGCTTTTGCAGCAATCTCCTTGAGGTATTTATTTACCAGCGCTGTCTTAGCTACAATTTGATCATGTAAAAACATAGGGTCAGAATAATCATACCTATCTGACAAAAACGGAAATATATATACATTTTCTTTGTCCCGGTAATTCTCCAGAATTGCTAACGGTTTTTCTTTAAGAATTAATGAGTGAACTTTTTCAGTTTTATACATTTTATACACTAATCTCCCATCCTGGACATTACTCCATGTCATTAGTAATATATCACTAATCCGGATTCCTGCATTGTAATAGGCAAATAGAAACGCATTCTTTACGTGCCAAAGAAGACTATTCACTGCTAGTTCCAATTCTTCAATTTTGATGATTTCCTCTTCAGTTAATCTATCCTTTGATACTTTCCCCTGTTTGATTTTATAATTGATAAATGGAGTTGACCCTGGTTCTAAGATTCCTCGTTGTATTGCTTTATTAAATAATGATCTTATTCGACCAACATATCCATGTATTGTTGTTTGTTTGTTTTCTCCATCCTTTAAAAATATCTGGTATCTGCTCAAAAAATCAGAATCAATTTCATCAAAATACAATTCGGGTTTCTGAACAAAGTCTTTTAACGAGTTGATAATTGTTCTGTACTTTTTATAGTTTCCTGCATTGCCTTGTTTTAGGAGTTCTGATTTTATTGTCTCTCCGAATACTAATAAATCATAGGTCTTCGGCTGTAAGATTTTAGTTCGGATAATTTGTGAAGTAATCGCTTTCCCTTCTTTTTCAAGCTTTGCTGCTTCATCTTTGGCTCTAAATATTTTGTCTTCTAGATAAGCATTGATCCTTTTATGTTCAGGATGTGAAGACCTAATATACTTTGACCCTTTAGCTTTTGGATTGAACTGATTCGGCGTTACGCTGTACATAAGTCCAATTCTTGAACGTTTTCTTTTAACAGTGATCTTAAGCATTAAAAGATGCTTATTTTGACCCTTTTCTGGTTTGCTACTTAGTTCGATAGTAAACGTTGCCATATTGATTTATAATAAGTCTTAAAGATAATAAAAATGTTACTAAATAAACTTTCTGGCTGGCACATGGCTGGCACATTTTCCTCTTTTTATTGCATGCATGTGCTTCTTACTGCACGTTCAAGTTTTATAAAAGATTGATATATAGGATATTTAAATGCAATGTAGAGAAATGGGAAGCAATCATTCGATTCCTGGTGGGGCTACAATTTTATACAATTAAAGCCTTGATATATAATAATATCAGGGCTTTTTATTTTTATCAGGTGGCATAAAACCGGTACAATTTCAATCCTTAATACACCTTACTGAAGAACCCCGCTTTTTGGAAGCATAATCCAACTTTTCATTTTTATAATAGTCTCCGAGGGTCCGAAAACAGGCATTAAGATTATTGCCTTCACCAGGTTCAGTAGTAGCACTCCACCAGTAGCCATAATTACCAATGTATTGAAATTCGATTCTATGCTTAACTGAATTATCATTATACAGTCCGCCCGGAATCGCTGAGAACCCACTTTTGTTGGTCACTGTAGAATCAGCTTCTTTCCAATGTGATTGACCGGTTTCCTTTAATCCTAGATGCGCAATACTGTCTCCTCCTAAATATGTGGTAAGACTTGCCCATTCTTTTTCTGAAGGAAGATGCCATCCAAAAGGACATACTTTTGTTGCTGTTTCCCAGTTGTACAGATAACCGTAGGTTTTAACATTACTTTCATTGTCGTCATAAGCAAAACATCCGTTGCCTGTCTTCCAGGCAAGGTTTTCTGACATCCATGTTTGAGTTCCAATCTTCACGGTTTTGTAGGTTTTCCCATCGCGGGCATCTTTTAAAATACCTGTTACCTGGCCCATCGAACTTACTGCCATATTCAATATTAAGATTGCCATTAATAAAGATTTGTTTTTCACTTTGCTGGAATTAAGGTTAATAAATCTTGAATCTAATTTAGAATAATTAGTTAAAAGAAATAATGCAAATTTAAGTCAACAATATCTTGTTTATAATTTGTCCTGATAGAAGAATTAATTAATATTAAAGTATTAATTTCCACTTAAATATATGTGAATAATACAACTTATTTCTGCTATTGTGTAACGTAAATAGTAAGGAGTGTATTTATCTTTGTCAGGCATTTCATCAATGATAAATCAATTTTAAATTGGTTAAATGCTGCTCTGAGAAAAGGAAATATTATAAACTAAAATTAAAGGCAATGAAAAAAAAAGTTAAACTTCTCTTGATATTGATAATCTTATCATTAGGCATTTATTCTTGCTACCCGCTCAATCAGGGTGGATATGGAGATCAAGGAAACAGAGGCCAGGGGGAAAGGCGTCACAGACATCAACAAGAATATAGAGATCAAGGAAATAGAGATTACAATTCACAGTACCAGCGGTAAGAATAAAAAATACGGTTAAGTGCGGGTGATTAAAAAATCAAATTCTTAAGGAAATAACAATTCCAAGTCATTAATAAAGTGAGTGAAGTTATCCGGAAATGATGGCTTCCCTCTCTATACACTATTAAAATCAGGAGAAAAATAGTGTTGAGTTCTGTTTTCTCTACTTAGACCTGTGAATCCAGCTTCAATAGAGAGAGCAACCCGAACACTTATTAACCTGATTAATTATCCTTGACGCAACGAATATATTTTCCTCCCTGATACAAGACACCAGCTTTGTAAACGCCATTCTGATTCCCGTCCAGTCGCCTGTACCAGGCAATGGTGCTGTCAATTGCTGTTGCAGTCCACCAATAAGAAAGGTCTCCAAGATTATTGAAAGAACCATCGACAGCGTAACGGTAGCCACCGGGAAGAGCGGAAAAACCACTTAAATCGGTCCCATTTTGTCCGGTAGGCCATCTGCTTTTGCTCTTCATCTGAGCTCCCTGATCGGTACCTCGCCATCCCCAGGTACCCAGGTCTGCCTGAGGAATTCCAAGATACAATTCAAGCGTTTTAAATTCTTCGTCGGTTGGTACATGCCATCCGGTGGGGCACAAATTTCCTTTTTTTACAGCAAACCAGTTATATAATGCTCCATATATAGGTTTGTTTGTTGCTTCATCATTATTATACCAGCAATAAGCCGGAGTCTGGAGGAGAGTCCAGGCGGTAGCGCCGGAAACGTTCTGAATTATTGCATTATCATTAAATTTGGTGGTTTTAAGGTTTTCTGCCATCCAAACCTGCGTACCTATCGTTACAGTTTTGTAATTATTACCATCTTTGTCAGTAACTCCTGCAAGTGTTTTTTCTGTTGTCGTATTAGTTTTCTTGCACCCATTGATTAGAATTAAAAATATTCCTATTATCAAAAAGGGGCGAATCCAAATTCTGTTTTTCTTATCCATTATAATTACATATTTATTTCATTATTTTATTTACTCAGTTAATGCATTTGTTTATTTTAAGATTATAAATATCATTTCAAAAAGAAACCAAATACAGCCACTATTAGAAATAATTTGCTTAAATTTTAAAACAGCCTTAAGTTGTAAATGTTCATTAAATACCCAAAATTAGATCGTCTATTTGTGGAAATTGTTACACATTTATAGAAATGAATTACATATTTCACACCTTATGTGATACCACTTAAAAAAAATCCATTCACACAGGATTGACCCGGGTAGATGGAATTAGTACTGTTGGTTTTCAGTGGTTCCTGAAAACATAAAGTCGAGGTGAACCATCTCTGAACAACAGTAAAAACAAAGCGCCATGACTCGATTAAATATCCAGAGTCGTGTTTCGATGGAGCTATAAAAACAAAGAAAGCCTTGAAGTACTACACTCTCAAGGCTTATTTGTTTGTTTGGTGAAAAATCAATTCCTGCTTACTTCTTTTTCTTATCCTTTGTAATTATTTTATCTCCTGAAGCAGCATCATACTTTGCCTGTGCATTGGCAAGTGTAGCGCGTGAAATTTTAAGTGCATCCTGGGCATTCTTTTTAGTTGCTTTACCCTTTGTCAGGTTTGCATTCCCCGTGGACATCATTTTTGTAGCGTCTTTTAAACGTATGCTCAGAGCCTTGGAATCCGACCTGTACTGCGTATCCTGGGCTTTAAGATCGGCCCTGGCTTTGCCAGCTTCCTCCTTATCTTTTGAAGTCGTAAGTTTAGAAAGGGACTTTTGTTTAGTGGCATTGTCTTTGTCAAGTTTCTTACGGTCAGCTTCAATTGCCTTAGTTTCAGTCTTTGATTCGGCTATCAGCTGAGTCCCCGCAGTAATCAGGGAATCTGCAACATTCAATTGCTTTTCATTCAGTGCTACTTTAGCTTTAGCTGTAGCAACACTGGTTTCAAGTTTCTTTAATTCATCTGCCTTCTTATCCGTCTGAGCCCGGGTAACAACCGGAGCTAAAAGGGAAATTGACAACATTACCAAAATTTTAAAACTCTTTAAAACTCTCATATATATAAAATTAAATTTAGAATTTCTGATTAATTAATTTGGTTCTGATCGATAAAAGATCCCAAGTAAATTTCACAAAATTAAAGAATTATATCCAGTTAGCCTAAATTTGATTTGCTGACTCATAGGTGTAACAATAAATGAAACATTCCATAGTTTTAAAAAATTATGAGATCCCATGGGATGTAATACTGTTTATTGTTGTTGATCACTTTGCCAATATTCCAATCTTATTAGTACTCAATTGCTACATTGTTGATCTCTCTGCAGCTTTTACATTCAATTGACACTTCTTTTACTCTGGATTCTCGGGCCTTAATTTCCGGAGATATTGCGTCCGCATTATCTAAAAAATTCATCTTATTCAACGAAAAATGCTTAAAGTCTTTTTGTTACTATCAGATCTAAGACACCCAAATATCTTTTTACCAATCAATTACCTGATGAAGCTAAAACTTTAAAATATTCTGCAAGCCTTATAATTGCTTTCGCATCTACCTCAATTTGTTGCTGTGCCTCAGTCCAGTTTCTTTGTTCAATAGCCTCGCGAATTCCGGGCATAGTTTTTACACCATAACCTGTATAGGATCCGGGCGCATATAAAGTATGTTTATACCATGCCCGGTGCGGAAGTCCTATATCGTTCAATAACTGTTGTTCGGCCCTGTGAAGCGACTGACTAAAAGCCAGACTCATACTATTTTTTCTGATATTTTTTTGATATACAAAATTCAGGCTATCTATACTGTTCCCTAATTGGTGTATAGCATTTTGCAAGGGAGAAAAATCAAGATATGGAGCTTCAGGTTTTACTAATGGAATATGATATCTTTTCGTCGGATCTTCACCCACAGAATAACTCCCTGAATTTATAATCTGATTTTCTAATTCAGTATTTTCACGATCTGTCTTCAAAAGAGAGATCAGGTCATTTGAATATATCTCAATAGTTTTATACAAATGTGTAAAATCAAAAGGCAATCCGTCAGCATCAGCCATCCTTAAAATGGCATGTCCTGTCGTTTCAGCAAGAGTTACTCCATATTGAAAACCGGGGTCCTTAAACTTTTCATACAGACTATAAGAATCATATATCGAATGATATTCACCACCTTCATCTTCTCCACCAAATCCCAGATTTAACGAAGGAATTCCTGCATGCTGAATAAAAGAAGAATAATCAGAACCTGAACCCATTGCATCAAGTTTCAATTCATTTTCATTCCAGATCCTTTTCTTTGCTTCTGCATCTTTGGTTGAAATAACTTCATGAGCTCTTTCTCTATCAAATATGCTTACCCCAGTTTGCGGGTCAATAACCTGTTTTGCAATTTCATCCATGAAAGGTTCCAGGGCGTGCGATCCTTGAGCAGAAAGGAAACCACGACCATTACCATCGGAATTAATATAAACAACTGCTTTTTCTTTTAATTCTGTCTCATGTTCCTCTACCCATTCAGTGGAACCCAGTAACCCTGGTTCTTCTCCATCCCAGGCACAATAAACGATTGTCCGATCGGGTTTCCATCCTGTTTTCAGCATACTGCCAATAGATTTCGCCTCTTCCAGCATAGCGGCCTGACCGCTTATTGGATCTCCTGCCCCATTCACCCAGGCATCATGGTGATTACCACGTATCACCCACTCGTCAGGGAATTTGTTACCCTTAATTTTCGCGATCACATCAAAACATGGTACAATATCCCAATTAAAGGCAACCTTTAAATGCACCTTTGTTTTACCCGGACCAATATGATATGCAAACGACAAACCACCATGCCAGGCAACAGGTGTCACAGGTCCCTCGAGAGCTTCAAGCAACGGTGCTGCATCGTGGTAACTGATAGGCAAAACAGGAATTTTCAGGAGACTTGGTGCCTCCAACCTGTCTAATCTTTTCACATCTTTTGTTGCACCGATTCCTGGGGTTAAAGGATCGCCGGGATAAGCTGACATATCTATTACAGATCCTCTCTGTACACCATACTCGTTCCTGAAAGCACCTTTTGGATATACATCTCCCCGGAAGTATCCATCATCGGAAGGATCGCTGTAAATTATACAACCAATGGCTCCATGTTCCTGTGCTACTTTAGGTTTTATTCCTCTCCAGCTATGGCCATATTTTGCAATTACAATTTTCCCTTTCACATCAATTCCCATCTTATCCAATATTTCATAATCCTCAGGCAGGCCATAATTTACAAATACAAGTTCAGCTGTGACATCCCCATCGGCACTATAGGCATTATATGTATCCAATTGTCCCGACTGGCCTGAAGTCAGATCTTCCTTCAGTGCCGGTTCTTTTAATATTGCTTTATAAGTCGTTGGCGAAGTCATCTCGAGTATTCTTATTTTCGGAGTAGGAAACAACACGTAAAAGGTTTCAATTTTCGCATCCCATCCCCATTTGTCAAACAGGCTCTGAATAAATTCAGCATTTTTCTTATCTGCAGGAGAACCTATGTTATGCGGTTCAGCAGAAAGCCTTTTTATTGTTTCACCAATGTTGTCTTTGCTTAAGTTTTTGTCAAATTCAGACTCAAGGCTTAGCTCCTTTTCAATATTTATTTCATAAAAGCCTGTTATTTTTTTGGTCTGGGCAATTGATGGCTGAAGGATTAAAACCATTAATATGGCAGTGAGGAATTTATTCATCTTGAAATATTTAATATTTATAACTTTAATATGATGGCATTTTCATTTTAACTCCTTCTCAAAACATACGCTGTTTTCCACTCCGGAATACTGCCCATAATTTGGAATCAGAGTGTATCCGGATTTTTTATAAAGTCCAATAGCTTCCGGCTGCTTCTTTCCTGTTTCAAGTATACACCTTCCATAAGATAATTCAAACGCCCATTTCTCAAGTTCGGACAGTATTTTTGTAGCTATCCCCTTTTTTCTGCTCTCCGGTGAAGTGTACATACGTTTTACTTCCACTGTATTTGGTTCATACTCTTTTATTGCTCCGCAACCCAAAGGTATTTTATTCTCATAAGCCAGCACTACATGTTTAATTTTATTTAATTTATTAAACTGAGAATAAAACAAATGATCTTCACCGTCTCTTAATGCAAGGTCTGCATCAAGAAATTTTACAAGTTTAATTAAATCGGGATTTTCAGAATTTGTTCGGATAAGCTTTATCATACAGGTATTTAATTTCAAATGCATATTAGACTGGTGAAATATAACATTTTACAAGCAGTAATGTACACTAGCTATTCAATTTTCATTCTTTTTTTAAAACCCATTTTTAACCTGTTTTTATCTAGTGGCATTAAATTCCAGCTGACTGACTTGACCATAAAAGTAATAAAAAATTAAGTTGGGCTGATTTAAAAATCCGGCCCATCAAGAATGAGACAATACCAAACTTGCCTGCTTAAATGAGTTTTGGTCTTAAGTTCGTGATGTGCTGTCTTAAAAATTGGCTGTTTATCCTTAAAATCCAGATATCGATCCAAGATAATAGGGTGCCTGATGTAATGATCCTCATCATCAGAATAAAATCACCTATATTTAAAGACAAATTATTATAAAATCAAATGCCTATGGATGGGATATTTCATTTTTTGAAGCAACTGGTAAATCCTGAAAGCATAATACTTTATGGAGGAATATATCTGCTTCTTTTTATAGTATTTGCTGAAACGGGACTTTTTGTTGGATTTTTTCTTCCTGGCGACTCCCTGCTGTTTACAGCCGGCTTATTTTGTTCAACCGGTATTATCAAATTGCATCCTGTTCTGTTAGTCACTTTAATTATAATTGCAGCGGTTGCCGGTAATATGGTCGGTTATTCATTTGGGAAGAAAGTGGGGAAACTATTATTCGACCGGGAATCGACCTTTTTTTTCCGTCATGAACACCTGGTGGCTGCTCATGAGTTTTACTTAAAACATGGGAAAAAAACCATAATTTTGAGTCGGTTCCTTCCAATTGTAAGAACATTTGCTCCGATTGTTGCAGGGATCGTTAATTTAGGGTACTATAAATTATTTATTTACAGCCTGGCAGGGGCATTTTTTTGGGTAACTACATTAGTTTTAACCGGCTATTTTATGGGAAAGTATGTTCCAGGGACAAAAGATTATCTGGGTTACATTGTAATATTCCTTATTGTGATCACCTCTATTCCTTTTATCTATAATTCCATAAAGAAAAAATTCAGAAAGTGATTTTTCAAACAGGCTTAAAATATTCTAATACATTCATCGCAAATCTTACACATGTGGTTCCTGGTCTTTATTGACTATATCTTACATTGGTTTTTGTAATTCCTTTTTCATCTTTATCAAAGCTATCTGGAACGACTTCATGTCAAACCGTTTTTCAATTTCATAAGGCACAAATCCCGGTTTACTGTATAATAAAAGTCCTGTTACATTGAAGTTAAAACAAGATAACCGCAATAATAAACACAAACATATTGAAGTCCAATAACTGCAAATTAATATCATAGTTAAATACTGAATTAAAACCGACCAGGAGCAACCTGAACAAAATGACCGCGGAGCGATTTTTAGTTTTCTAAAGAAATTGTATACTTCTTATCTCTAAGCGCTTTTATTCCAATATTTAATTTATTTTGTTTAACCAGAATATAATCAGTATCATAAGTTGATATAGTGAAAATTGAGATCTTTTTCTCTTTGAGAATAATTGATATATCTGCAATTATACCAATCAGAGAGAAATCTAAAGGTCCAGCAACTTTTAGAATTCTCCAATTTTTACTACAAGTGATTTTTTCTGAAATTGAATCGTCCTGAATAGCAATTACTGAGAATTCATCCTTTGTTTTAGTAATTGAGTAAAAATCAGATAAATAAATCCAGTCTGGTAAAACACAATCACTGTTAAATTTATAAATGGAATATCTCTTTTTTAAAACTATTAAATTCATTATTGCCTTACTATTTCAACTAATGCATAATCTATGTACTACACTTAACGTTCCGGCGGTTTAGTTATTTGTCAAGATGTAAATAAACACGCCAATAAACTTTTGCTTTATTATTAAAATGATTTTCAATTTCTCCCCAATGGAAACGCATGAAATTATAAGGTTTTAACCAGTCCTGATTTTTAATTTCCTCCTCAGTAGGCGATGTGCTTTGAGGCAGCTTATTTTCGGTTGCATAGTATTTATAGGCCAGAATAAAAGCATTGTTTTTAAAGATCTCAAAATTTCCTATACTTTTATTCCAATGGGTATAGTAATACTTTTTCTCATTTGAAGTCAGAATCAGCACGGAAATATAAACTATGAGCAAGTAGGAAGGGATAACCATCAGATTCCACCAGCCAAGAAAGAAGAAGCCTGTGATAACTGTTCCAGACATTATGAAAAGATTAAATTTTTGGAAAACCATTAATGGAATATTCAGCAGTTTAAAAAGTATAACACCCAAACGAAGATTTATTACTATTTGTCCGCAAAAATAAAGACTCGCTGGTACTATGAACTTTACCCGTAAATCAACATTCATGAAATTCAATATCAAAAAGGATATTGTAAACAGGAAATTAGGAAATTGTATAATACTGTCCGTAAGTGACAAAAAGTCAACAGGATTAATTTTTTTTGAAAGCCGGTGAAAAAGCAACCATTCTGTCTTTCCGTTGATATCAATTATTTGACCTTTTGTAGTAATCATTAATGGATTTTAATTAATTGACAAATCTAAGGTTTTATTTACCTAATCGTTATAGTTGTCCGGACAACACAATTAATCTCGCGAATTTTAATTAGATTTCGTTCCTTCGGGTTGGCATTCGGAGCCAGCACCGAGCAAAGGAAGGGACAGGCGTGAAGCATAAGTTTTGTAAACCATTATTCCCCAGGTAAACGCGAATACTATTACTCCCAGATTAAGTTTTGCAAGTATAAAATTAGATAGTACCCAAGGACAAATAATGTCAATAGGTAAAATCCCAAGCAAAACAAAATTAGACCATAATAGCACCTTATCTAATCTGCTTGGGATAATACACAAATACCATAGGGCATAGCCAACCATTGCAATAACATATGTATGCCTTTCAGAACTTAAACCAAATAAAATTGCCCAACTCATAATAATCCCAAGAAACTGAACCCTATATAAAAAAGATTCCTTAAATAATTTCAGCTTTAACAAGGTGAAAAAGAAGATCACCAGGAGCACTCCGATTGAAATCAAGCCCATAAAGGGTTCTATTGATTTGTAGTACAAACAAATCGGACGGTAGATACTATAAAAGCGCAAGGCATCTGAATGATTCATAACTGTCACAACCCATGATTGATAATATGCAACCAATTGATTTACCGGGATATGAATTAGTGGTAAGAGTATTAACACAATTCCTATTAAAATACAATACAATGCATTTTTCCAAAATCTAGGATAAAACAATAACATCGCTATTTGAAAAATACCATACACTTTAATAAATCCAGATAAGAGAATAAGTAAAACAGCCCAAAACCCTAGTTTCTTCTCAAGCAATGTAAATGAAAAAAGAAATAAGGAAGCGACCACCGGATTAAATTGAACCGATAAAAGGGTGCAAAAAAGTAATAAAACTGTGAAAAAAAATATAAATTTTTTCTTTATGAAACTAAATTGATCAGGGAGGTTAAAAATTGAAAAGTAAAAAAGAGTATATGTAAATATATTCCAACAGAATACACCTGACCATCCAGGCAAAAGTGCAAATGGAGTAAATAAGATCGAGAAAAGCGGTCCGTAAAGAAAGATATCTAAAGGTTTTCCAAGAATTGACAAATGGGTCCATTGAGTATAGGGATTATTACCCGTCCAAAAATCAAGAGATCCGTAAGAGAAAATTTGAAAATTGTTATAGGACATCCCTATCACCTCTTTTAGTGTAATAAGAAAAACGAAGAAAAATCCTAAAAGATAAATCGATCTTGGGGTTTTGGTCAATTTCTTTATTATGGACAAAAGATTATTTATTATTAAATTGCTCATAAAATTACTATTGAAATACTCCCATTTTTTATCCCTGGTTACGCAAATATAAGTTTATTTATAATGATTTTTCAATCGAGATACTGCTTTAAACAGTTTACAAATTGGCCTGCGATAGTTCTTAAAGGGACGAGAAAATGATCATGATTTCAATATTGTGAAAATAAGTAAGTGATGACAAAGTCTGCATAATGCGAGCGATGATACAATTTATATTGAACTTTAATAAGTTACGGTTGGTGGCCATTTCAAAATCTCTTCATCCAATTCGTGCTGACGACCCGGCGGTTTGGTGAGTTGCTGACGGAGCCTGCCGTGAAGGCAGCCTTTAGAATTATTTTTTGGAATTTATAAATTCTAACTATTAGGTAATCAATAGTTTCCAGTATTTATGGACATCCAAATTTATTTATCAAGCAGCATTTAAAATTTTAATATGTCTTTTGCTATATTGTAATAAATAGACCTGTAATTATGAAAAAAAATGTTTCCCTTTTGCTTCTAACCTTTAGTCTGGTTCTCATTTTACAGACTTTCAGTGTATGTTCTGCCCAGGATCGCTCTGTAATAAGTGATTCTATTTATTCCAGTATTTTGAAAGAAGAAAGATCAATTAAAGTACTCTTGCCTGATACATATAAACCCGGATCAGAAGAGAAATATGAAGTTATATATTTAACAGATGGAGAGTGGGCTATGGATCCGTTTTCCTTTGTATACAAATTTGCAAAAGGCGAAAATTTTGTTCCTCCTGCTATAATAGTAGCTGTTCCGAATACTTATATTAATAAAGCAAACCAACGTGACAGGGATTTTTTACCGGTACATGTTCCTCAACCAGCTATATCAGGCGGAGCAGCCAATTTCCTATCCTTTTTTAAAGATGAACTGATCCCGTATATTAACAAGACGTACCCGTCTAATAAGGCCAATTCACTTTATGGACATTCATATGGCGGTTTGTTTGTGTTGTATGCTTTGCTTTCTGAACCTCAATTATTCGGATCATATTATGCTACCGATCCTCCTTTCGGTTTTAATGATGATTATCTGATCGGGATGGCAGCCAAAAAACTGGTAAATCTCCCGCCCGATAAAATTTTATGGCTTGCCGGTAATGATTTAACTTACAAAGGCCAGGGAATCGATCGTTTGGATTCGGTTCTGAGATTTAATGCGCCAGCAAGTCTGCACTGGAAAATGGTTACCTACCCAAATGAAACCCATAATAGCGTAAGGTTAAAAGCGATGTACGACGGAATAAAATTTTCTAATTCAGGTTATTCAAATGCATCTGTCAGTTTTCATCCTATGAATGGTATTTTATTGAAGGACAAACCAACTCTGATAGGGGTGTCAAACAGCAGCGTCGAACTCAGGTATACAACTGATGGTACTGAACCGGATTTGACATCCAAAAAGGTAGTAAATTCAATGTTTACAATAACAGGACCGGCTCAACTAGTGCTAAAAGCTATGTCCATCAATGGGAAATACGATAAAATTGTAAGAGGTAATTTTGAATTAGGCGAAGCATTGCCTTCAGTTTCCCGGCCAAATAAGATTAAACAAGGTGGCCTGAAGTATTCATATTATGAGGGGAGTTGGGAGAAACTACCTGATTTCAAAAAACTTAAACCAATTAAGATTGGTCTTGCTGATAGTCTTTTTAATATTAACAAACTCCCGGACAAAACCAATTTTGCTTGTCTGTTTGAAGGTTACATAGAAATAATCAAGGATGGTTATTATATTTTTGCGACTGTTTCAAATGATGGTTCAAAATTGTTCCTGGGGGATAAACTGATTATTGATAATGATAGCGTTCATTCTACTGAAAGTGTAAAATCATTTGTTCTTCCTTTAAAAAAGGGTTTTTATCCTATTCGTCTTGAATACTTCCAAAAAGATGAAAGCAGTAGTCTTCAGTTACTTTATTTAACTCCGGGCACTCAGAATCCAACAACTATTCCTTTTAACTATCAATATTATATGAAATAAACTTTATTTCCGGTCAGCTAATATCTGGAAGTGTCTGGCACAGTGTTGTTTTTGCAATCCCGATAGCAATGTAACACTTCAGAATTATGGTAACAAAATGATCAATTCTTTTAAGTTAAAACCCCCTTTCTTATTTCCCCCAAGGGGGCCGAGCGTTAAAAAATTGCCTGGTAGGCAATTTTAGCGAAGGAGCCAGACTGCCGCGGTGGCCTTCGCTCAACCTGGCCCCTCCCTAAAATCAGCCAAAGGGCTGATTTCTTAACGGTCGGTCCTCTTCCCCCGCCAGCTGGCGGGGAAGGCTGGGAAAGGGGTAGCCTAATTAAGAAAATAACCTTAAAAGCTCAAAATAGGAATAGTATAAACTGTTACATGAATTGTGAAGAAATACATAGCTATTGGGACTGGTAGACGGACGGGTGTTTTCTCTTTATAACAAAATTGTGTAAGTGTCCCTCCAAAAAACCATGAGTCTATCATTTTATGTTGTCTGGTTAATAGCTCGTAATGTACATTTATGATGTTGGACTTAGTCCTTTTTTATCAAGGAAGTCTGAGTCTCGTAACGTTTTGAGGTTTAAGTATAACTACCGGCAATATAGGGAGGAAATCATTCTATTTCTGTTTCACAATTCTTAATGCTATATATGGTTTTGATGGTAATTCGATTAAACTATATCCGGAAAATTTCTTTTCTACAGGTGTTATCGTCATGTTCCATGTATCAATTATTTCAACCGAATAAAATGAATCTTCAGGAAGATTAATTATGGTGCTTCTGGGTTGAGAATCGTTGAAATAGGCCAAATAGTATTCCTTCTCTTTACCAATTGCTGCAAAAGGCATCCAACTAAACAAATTGATAGGCTTTAAACAGGGAGGAGCCGTTTCAATAATTTTTCGAAGAAATTTAATTCTTTCCGGGCTTTCCCCTTTCAAATCACCGCCTTTTGACCACCAAAGGATATCAGATGATACTTTCGGATCTTTAATAGGTTTTTCAGTTACATAAGTCTCCCCATGGCCAACAAACCCACCGTTTATAAATCCTCTCCAGAATTTCTCAACCATTGTTTCCGCTGTTAAATTGCCCCACGACCAGGGGATGTTTCCTTCATATCTGCATTCATCAAAAACAATAGGTTTATTATATCTTTTTCTGTACTCTTTTGCTCTGTACGTATCTTCACTTTGAATACTCGCATGAGTTATTAATGGATTTGTGTGATCATAAAATTTGGATCCATTATGAATGCTAATCAGGTGATGATATTTATCTTTTTTGGCAAATTGTTCAATATAATAATCCCAGTCACTAAGTGTTTTTTCTTTCATAAAATCATATTCATTGGCCATGCTCCACCAGACATTTTTAAAGGCACCAAATCGTGCAATGATGTAGTTAATATACATATCCTCGGTAGTCCTGTCTAATGTACAGAAACCCCATCTGTCATAAGGATGAAAAACAATCAGATCCGCTTGAATCCCTATTGAATCAAGCTCTTTTATTCTTTTTTCGATGTTTCTGAAAAACGAAGGATTTAAGCGATTAAAATTCCAGTTTTTTGGCGGTGTCCCGTCAAAAGGATAAAATTCAGGTTCGTTATGATTCCAGTCATAACTTTTCGGGAAAATGCACATACGCATTTTATTAAAATAACCTTTTGATAACGTCTTGATGGTTGCATTGGCCAGGCTGTCGCCCTGATGTACCCAACCATAACAGGTTGTTCCAAATGAACTGTATGGGGTTCTATCGGCATAAGCAAAATAAAATGTATCCTTAACGACAACAGGCCCATGATTATCCTTCTGGGCAGGAGTGCAAACAAAACTTCCTTTTTTCTTATCCAATTTTTTGACGTTGCTGATTGTCAGGTAAAGCCAATCTCCCTCCTTTTGAGGCATAAATCGAATCTTATAGATACCATCACCATCATAAAAACCTTGAACCGAGATAGTATCATTATCGTTAATAAACTTGCCAGTTACTTTAACGTCTGTAAATGGATTTCCATCTGTTGGTCCGTTAAGGGTTAACTCGAAAATCCCCCATTTCTCGGTTTTTACTTGTGCACAGAGTGAAAAACTGCATAAAAACAGCATTATAAATAAAATGTTTTTGATTCTCATATTAATCTATATTAAAATATGTTTGGCTATGGAAATATTTGTGCCAACTAAGGTATGAAAGAAATCAATGCTTTAATATACGGGGACACGTGTTTGATGTCATGATGGAGTTGTCCGGATGGCTTGCAAAAACGACACAAGCTGAGCGCCTGCGCTTATTCTTTCTGAAGCATGTTATTTACCAATGCTGCCAGATAGATATAACCAGCACAACCATCGATTACAGCCTCACTTTCGTACCAGATAAAAGGCCAATCTTCTTTATTTTCATAATAATCAGGTTTTATCAGATAATTTCCCGGAACCATCCCACCAGGTATGGATGTAAACTCAGACCGGTTATTACCGTAAGTTACTCTTTTGGCGTTGATACCAACACCTGAAACAAAAGATATACTGGAAGCAGGATGGCAACCAAGTATATAGTTCAAACCTCGGATTGCATATTCTTTGCTTATTATATCAGGGAAATACTGATATAGTTTGGCATTGGTAAGTGACCAATCAACAATAGAAAAATTACTGCCCGGAGCATAGAAGCCACCTTGACCCAGAGGCAAGCCATAAGGATTAATATTGCTTATCGAGTCAAGTTGTTTCTTCATATTCATGGCTTGTGTACGTAAATCATTTTTAAAATCCTGATTCATGTAAGGGATTGCTTTGAGCAGGGTTCTAATAATACCGGAACCACCCATCATGCCCCTTCTTGGAGTGTTCATGCTGCTTTTTAAGGAAGGCCAGATCCTAGCAAGATATTCACCATACTTTTTATCATTTGTGCTTAGCAGCAACTCAACGGTTACATCGGCTTCTGATGTGGCCGACATCGATCTCCCGAAATTAGATGTGGAGCCGGGTGCATTATTTTGAGGCTGACTTACTGTTTGTTCTGTTTTGTTAGCAACTTCCTTTTCCCATACTTTTTTAGCAGTTTCAAGGCATTCGGCAGCCAAACTGTCGTTATAAGATTTCAAAGCTCTGCTGGCTGCAGCTAAAGCACCAGCTGATTGAAGGTTGAGCATAGGATTATAATTGGTAAATGCCCATCGGTCATCCATTGTTCCGGTAGTAAAACCGTCACTTTCGAAAGGTTTTAATTTGGAGTTATAGACCCGGTTATCCGTCATACTACCTGCGTCGCCAATTTGGTTATACTGATACAAACGAGATTCAATAATACCCGAAATTGCATGACCGAAAGCACGGTGTTGTGCTAAAAGTGCTAATGCACCATGTTCAATTTGCTGTAAAAGATCTGGTACTCCGTCAGGATAGTGGATAGCCACATATTTACGTTTTTTATCTACCATGGTTTCGTCACGTATCAGTTTCAAGTCTTCCCATGCGCTTACCATGTACGATATTGTTTGGCAATGAGATCGGGTTTGAATATCAAAATCACCGGCATCGAACCAACCTCCGATATTTAATCCTGGGATATGTTCATAAGGTTTGTAAGGAGAATCTGTAGTATGGCCCTGTCTGTACCCGTCCTGGATCGAAGTGTCGGTGGGAGCCTGAAGAGCATCGTCCATATGTGCATTACCGTGCCAGATATGATAGGCTTCTTTAACGAACATGTGGTCCATTTGTACAGGGAACCAAGTGTCAAGCGTTGAATACCAGATATTTTCATAAACGTTATTTCCGATAGGGAAAGGATCAGTAACAACATTCCCATATTGAATTTTATAAATACCGGGTTCTTTTATAGTTGAGAAATCAAATTTCAGGTAATTGTAACGCATGAATTTGCCCGAATTGGTTAATTTGCTGTCAAGAACTTTAAGCTGTTTGCCATCATCGCCAATGCGAAATAAACTGGCCGATGCCAAAGGTTTATCATTAGGATCGAGTTCAATTACTGCAACTTTTTGCTGATCAGGATGATAACCCACTTGTGAATGGGGAATTACAGGTTCTCTAATCCAATCAGGAATGCTGTTGGGGTAAAACATCCATTGAACAACATTTCCTGTTTTTCCGGCAGGAATTAACTCACGAACTACTAACCATCCATTGGGGGCAAGGTTACGACCATCTAAAAGACCGATCTCGCCTGTTAAAGACTTTATTGTTACCAACGTCTTGGGGTCATCGGGAGATAATACTAGTTTTTTGCCCGAAGCAAATGGTGTCGTTTTTGCATAGGTGTTTCCGAATTTCTCATTTGTTAGCAGATTGTCGAATTGAGGGATTTTCTCAGAAAACGGATCAGAAACCATTGGACCGGTTGGTACTATTGGACATATACCGGTTTTATTATCCATCATAAAGGTCTTTTTAAAATAGGTTGATGGAAGAAACTCTATGTTCATGCTTGCTTTTCCTTCTAACTGTTTGGGAACTGGCTTGTCAAGGATTACAGTAAAAAGACAACCATTGTCTTTTGCCTCAACCTTTATTTTGCTGGTAAAGTCAAATTCTTTGTAGTATAAGGTTACTGTCGCTGTGTTCTCGGTTGCGTTTATGGTGCGGTCCTTTACGGTCGGTGTCAGGTCCCATTGTTCGGGCGTTGGACTAAGCCTTACTGCCCCTCCGGTAACAGTGCGAACCCCATGGTGGATCATTTCAATCCCGTTAACTTTTTCATCGAAAAATCCGCCCGAATTGTACGAATCGTTATAAATCATCAGATCTACGCCTTGCTTCTTGAATACGCCCTGATCGGTAAGCTTAAAACCTGTTTGCTGACTGAATCCTGCAAGATTCGAGAAGCCTGCCAATAAGGAAATCCAAAAGACTTTCCTGAAATGCCTATTTTTCTTATTCATATATATAGTTAATTGGGTATTCCCTTTTGTTCAGCTCTGTTACCCCATACACAACAGAATACCGAACAGGTTATGATAACTGATTGTTAAGAAATATTCTTAAATAATAACTTAAAATAAAATCCTCGAAGGTATAAACAACTGGACATAAAAAAATAAATACCTATTGAATTTTCAAACAGATTCCTAGTTTTTTTAAAATTGCAGTCGATGACCATGAAAAGTAAATTACCCCAGCTTCCCGAGTTAGGAACAGTTTTAATGTTTTTCAAGGGAAATAATGCAGTAATATGTTGTAATAAAAAAATCTTTGATGAATGGGATATTTAAAATTCCTGGTAGTTTCATCGTTTTGAGTTTGAATTTAATCTCATAATTCGGGTTGATCATATAAAAGATCTCGCTGTCAATTTTAAAATTTCTTTTAGTCAAAATCTTCTTAAATCTTATAATAGAAATCCTGGTTTCTTTTACTTCCAATAATCCCTTAATTTTGGCTTCATTCTCGCCGAATAATTTTAGTATCCCCACATATAAAGTATTGGGGAGAAGGTGGAAATAAGGTAGTTTGCTTAGAAAGGGACTTTCACACATTTGTTGATGGCCACCAAATGGCATTCTCCATGGAGGAAAAGCAAGAAAAATTTTACCGGATGGTTTAATGAATTTTTTTAAGTGTTCTAAAAAAGCATCTTGATCATATATATGTTCTAAAGTATCACGCATAAACATTAAGTCAAACGTGAATAGTTGATCAGGTTTTATATTGTAAATGTTTTCTGCAATTAATGTGAGATTGTTTTTTTGGGGGTGGTTGCCAAAGAACTTTATTGCATTAGATATTTTATTTTCAGCAAGGTCAATTCCTACAACCTTACAACCAATATCTAAAAATGGTTTTAGATTCCCTCCCTCCCCACATCCTACTTCCGCAATAGTTAAATTAGAAGTAATTGGAAGTAATTTATTAATAAAGGGGATTACATACTTTTCTGTAGTATAACTCTGTTCCTGAAAGTACTTTTCTCTGTTAAGATGTCTGTCGTCCATATTATTATTATTTGTCAGGTTGTCCGACTTTTACACCATAACACTATTTATGGTCCTCAGTTCTTTCTTTTATGTATGCTTATTCGAATATTTTATTTCTATTAAATCCTTGATAACATTTGCTGCGATATTCTGTAAGAAATTACGCGGTTGTATTCCTGTCACCCGAAACAAAACTTGCAAGTGGGTGATGTTGTTTATTTACTTTTCCCGACCTGTTAATATGTTTTTCAGCCTCTTTCGTTGTACATAGTTATCAAAACGAAATGACTGAGCGAGTTCTGTCAGTTTTTCTTCAGATAGATCTTTGAATAAATTACAATATTCAGGCACAAGCGCCTCGCCTATGAGTATATGTCTGACCAACAGGTCAATCTGACCTTGCTGACCTTGCGGATAGGGATTATAATCTCTGAATTCCTTTTTAAACAATTCTTCTATTGGCGACATCACTTGCCTGATATTTTTATCGGTCGATCCCCATCTATCGGCTCCCAATGAATCTTTTTTTGAAAGGAAAGCTGATACCAGTTTCATGTAAGGAGTATTATTATTTTGGTGCATAATTGCCTGCAATCCCATATCCTTATACAGCCAGATACACCAACTTACCTTGTATTTGTTGTAATATGCCAATTGATCTTTAAGTACCTGGTAACGCATTTCATCTTTTTCAGGGTTACCTGTATAAACCGGGCCGAATTCACCCACCCAGAGAGGAACATGGTGGGAAAACATAAATTCACTTTTCTTAAGGAAATCATGCTCAAGGGTATCCTTGTCAAAATATCTGTCACCTGTCTTACCTGGATAATCTCCACCAAAAATAAATCCGGGAACAGCATAATCGTGATTCGTATAGACCACATTATCCCAAACTTCTGTAAACTTATCAAAATCAACTGCATATCGATCACCTTCAAGGAATAAAATATGATTTGGGTCGATTTTTAGAATAGCATCGCGAAGACGTTTGTAATAGGGGAAGAGTTTTTCGCCGGTAGGTTCAGCAGGCTCGTTAATCACATCATAGCCTGCAACCCATGGCTGGTCTTTATATCGTTGTGCAATAGCTTCCCATAGAATTATTGCCCTGTCCTGAAAATCCTTATGTTGCCAGAACATTGCCTTGTTGGTAGGATTGTCGCTATGCCAGTGCTGGTTTTGAGAACCTGGTAAGGCATGCAGGTCGATTACTGTATAGATTTTATTCTTTGCACATAATTCTATTACCTTGTCGAGGTATTTAAAAGCTCCTTCCTTAATGACCCGTGGATTCATATCATCTTCAAAAAGATGGTAATTTATTGGGATCCGAACCAGGTTCAGTCCCAGACTGTGAATGTATTCGGCATCAGGTTCAGTGAAATAACTTTTGAGAAAAGTATCAAAGAAGAGATTGTATTTTTTTTCTCCTAATACTTTAAGTAGTCCTTCACGCATAGTTTCTTCGTTTGCTGGATAACCATCAATAAAATTCTCCATGTGAAGCATTCCACCCAGTCCAAATCCACGTAAATAAACAGTATCGCCTTTCTGGTTGACTATCTGATCACCAGAAACCCTAAGCCAGTTCTTGTCAGATAATTTCATATTATTTTGTTTTATCTCATTACAGCCGTACATCAAAATTATGACCTGAAGGAATAGCAGTAAGAAATTTGTACGTCTCATTGTTGTTAAGGTTAAAATGTTAAGATTAAATTTGATTATCTGTTCTGTTTTAAAATGTTGTTCGACCTTTGTATAAACTCCATAGCGTGACGGTTATTTCTAACTTGTGTGTAGTGGTGTTTTCATTCTTTTATTCCTTTAGTAAAAATAGAAAAATTTTAATACTAAAATATTATTGTCAAAGATCTAATGTCTCAGGCGGACTTTATTTCTGATCAAAACCCTTGGTGGTTACGTGGGTATAAAATATACTCTAATGCTTGTTCACTTAATATTTCATGTCCTCCTTCAAAAATGGTAAGCATAACCTTTTTTGATGCTTTTTGATAACGGATATTTCTATTGCCTATTTTGTTACTACTATTTGAGGAAGGAAAAGACTGAGTATTAACCATGAATTTCAAATCTTCATTATTTACATATTTAGAAGTATCTGTTTCTCTGAAGTCAGATAAAAGCTTGTTATAAAAGTTGATTGATTGTGAAATTGGTACAGGTCCATTAAAGCCATCATGAATACCAGCGAAAATCTGCAAAACACATTTTTTTCGTTTTTTAACGGGAGTGGTCCAGAATAATGGCGAACGTTCTTGGGCTTTTAATGTATCAAAAATGTTATCAGCTCCTGTACAACTAATTATCTCATTGGCGTATTTATTTTTTCTTTCAATAGATTCTCCATACCACATCACCAAATCTGATATAGATGCCCAGGCAGAAAAGCCACTAATATTATGTCGGGACTTCATGTACATGGCTAATGTAGTATATCCTCCGCCACTATATCCAATTACATAAATTCGATTCTTGTCCACATTCATATTTTTTAATGCCCAATCAATTGCTTCGTCTATATCGGCAATTACAAAATCACTGCAGCAAGCTTTGGAATGATTGTTAACGCCACGAAAATTGGGAAATATATAATTGTAATTTTTACTTTTTACAATACTATCTAACCCAATTGTTTTTAAAGAATCGGCAGGATAACTCCAAGAATGAAGTTGTACAATCAAAGGTTGGGGGGGTTTGTTGTTTGATTTATAATAATAAAAGACTTGAAGATTTCCATCCAGGGTAGAATTAATACTGTCTTTGTTCAATAATGTTGCAAGCTTATTCTGGTTGGTGTTTTGTCCACTTGCACAAACGTTTATTATGCAAATGAGCCATGTCAAAAGCGATTTCATAATTCCTGTTGTTATATATTATTACTGATTAATATTATTGAGGCTCTACCGGGGTTGTGGCTAACGGCCCTGCGGTTTAGTTAGTTGCCGTCTGAGCCTGCCCTGAGCAAAGCGAAGGGTCAGGGCTGGTGGCGTTTTTTTATCACATCAATCAATGAAATTATAACACACAATTCTTACAATCTTGTTGTTTTTGAAATGAAAAGTAAAAGTTGTTGTTTTCTCAAAGTTACCAATCACTATTGTATCACCAATATTTTCCTTTATGCCAAAGTACTTGATTATTGCATTTTTATCCGAACCAACACAAATACATTTGCCTAGTTTAAAGATATTGTCAGTAACGTCAACTTTTATAACAAAATCTGCATGTTTGGCTCGATAAAATTCAATCAAGTTTTTTTTACCTGAAAAAGTATAAATTGTATCAATGACTTTTGAATCATGAACATTAACTGTAGGAATCAAAGTCAGTTTTAGTTTAGTTGAAAAACTTTCTTTAACTGATTTGATAGTATAATCTTTTATTGCGATTTCTGCAAATTCATTAGATTGATAGAATGGAATTCCCATAGAATCTTTATCTGTGAATTTTGTTTTAAAGCTAATTCCCATACAATCAGATTTTTTTTCAGCTGTGTGCTTATTTAAACTACAACCAAAAAGTAAGATCAGGAATAGTAAACCAAGTTTTGTTTTCATAGCGTTATAATTAACAGCGGACAGTTCAGATATTATTGATTTTAAATAAATTTTCTATAAGAGTTATGGGGCGTCTTCTTGTAATCAAGTTAGTCGAATTTGTCTAGAAACCGTAATTGTCAAGATACAAAAATTTGTAAGACAATTATCATGAGGTTGCAGGGTATGTCCGACAATGACCCGGCGGTTTAGTTGTTGTCAGTGTCCCGGCTGCAAAAGGCAACCTATCCCATCTAAGCGGGAGAGCATTGTCTTGATACAGATGAAATATTGTGTATAGAGCAGCCCGGGTTCCTAAACTCTAAATCACAGATATACATTGATATAAATAATACTTTAACCTGTTGCCGGTAAAAAAACCGGTGGTGCGGTAAAATCCAGCTAATTCATCTTTGTATTACTGATAAATGCAATCTTCTTACTGTCAGGCGACCAGGATGGAACATTTATTGTTCCCTGTCCTCCGTATATATAGGCTAAGGTTCTTGCAATACCTCCGCTGGCAGGCATAATGCGTAAATATATTCTCTGGTAGAATGGATGCGTCAGCGGATCAATTTCTTTTGGATATGATTCATATACGATCCATTTTCCGTCAGGCGAAAAATGAGGAAACCAGTTGTTATACTCATCAAATGTAATTTGTTCCTGTTCAGTTCCATCTGGTCTCATCCTCCAAATCTGCATTGTTCCCGTCCGGACTGCATTGAAATAGATCCACTTTCCATCAGGGCTATATTCTGAACCATCATCAAGACCGGGAAAATTAGTCAGATTTTTTTCCTTTTTCGTATCAATATTTATCGACCAGATATCCCATTCGTCATTTCGCTGTCCTGTAAAGATGATATTCTTACCATCCGGAGACCAACTGTGAAGATAAGAGTGTCCCGAATCTTCAGAAGAAATCTTTATTGGCTTATCCGTACCTTCAATCGGCATAATAAAAATTGTCGATTTTCGTTTTGGGCCAACAGAGTTACTGATTGCAATCATTTTCCCGTCAGGTGAAATTACATGGTCATTATTGTTCTGTATTGCAATTCCCGAATTGATTTGTTTTGCAACTCCGCTCTCGATGTTATAATTATACAATAATCCTTCAGAGCTATTGTAAATAAGTGATTTGCCATCTTTCGACCAGTTCGGACACTGGATAGAACCTTTATCGCTTTTTAGAATCATTCGATGACCAGTACTGACATCCATTGTCTCCAGGTAACTTCCGATGAAATCCTGATAGGGTACAAAGTTCTTAGCGGGTGGAATTATTATCCTGACGTTACTGAACAGAGCCTGTTCACGTACAGAATCGATATGTGAACAAATAAAGAGGCCGGCATATACTTCTTCGTTCATTGTCACTTCTTTTGTCACCGATTTGTAAATTTCACCGAAGGTTGCTGCGGAAAAGGTAAAGGTATTGCCGGAACGCTCAAATTCAATTTCCGTTGGATGAACCGTCGAAATCACTACCTGGCCGGTAGTATCTCCATCGGTCAGCCTGTACTGCAGGGATGTATTAAGTGGCAGGCCGCCATGTAATGCTCCATCAGCATACTTTGACCCTTTGGTCAAATCTTCCCTGGCCATTATCCCTATTTTACGATGCCCTGCAACCCCTTTTCCAATGAACGTTGCTGTAGCACTGATAATAAAATCGCCTTTTATTTTTTTATAGAGAAACTGGAATTGGTCTTCTTTTAACCAAATGTTATTACCCCCTCCGGACAACAGGTAGGTCTGGTCTTTTTCATTATAAACTGTATTGCCTTTAAGAAGAGGATTGCCAATATCACCACTTTCACTGAATAATCCTAAATTTTTGGTTTGTCCAAAACCAGGTAATGTAACTGACAGTATAAATACAATTGCAATATTTGTTAGTCTTTTCATTTCTATAAAATTTAAACATTTTATTTTTAAGTACCAGATGAAATTTTAAATTCATTTATATAATTTTAAGAATAAACAATTTAATTCAAGGTATATTAAAATGTAGTTTTATGTCTTCAAACCAATTTGTACCATTTAATGTTATAAATTAAGGTATGCTAAAGCAAATGTTTTTTCATTCGATAGCGATTTCACTCAATTTCTTAAAAAACTTCTTCTTTCTTTCAGAATTAATACCCCAATCAATTGGCACACTCTGATAACCTGATTCAAATCCTTCATCCTTCATCCTATAATCAAAGTAACCCCAGGACACATATGCTTTAACTGCAGTAGCAAAATTACAGGAATCGGACTCGAAATTAAAGTGATCATCTTCATTAAAAACTATAGGTTTTGCAGAGCGACCTATAATTTTTTTTGTTGCTTCAACTAACCCTGTAATTTTCGACGAATTACTCAAACCATTGCCATGTAATAAAACAAAATCTGATGATGTAACAACTGATGAATCCGGAATGGTACCACCACCATAACTTGTGCTAACAAGCAGGTTGTATCCATCTTTTTCTGTATTATGTACTCTTTTAATCAGTTCATGCACTCGATCTGGTTGAAGTATTTTGTGGTCATACGCAATATTACATTCATTATTTATTTCAATCAGGATGTTCTTATATCCTTTATTAAGTATCCAATTTGTAATTTTATCAGTTGCATTGATAACCGCATGTTCGTTTTCCAGATTCTGATCCTGACCAAAATAAAAATATCCTAAAATTACAACCATTTTGAGCTTATCAGCTTTATTTAGTATCTGTTCAAGCCTAATCATATAATCAGACCTTAATTCACCTCTTTCATCAAAAGCAGAATTAATGCATTCACTATTTCCATATCCCAGAGGACTGCCACCCTGAAGATTAAGTGTAAAAGCAAGCAGACCATAGTTGCGCCACTCTTCCATATGGGAAACAAATTCACTTGTATTTCTGTTTGCATCCCAAACCTTGGTGTCTGGATAGACAAATTTCTCTCGTGTTTTGGGGTTTAAGTCATCGAATATTCCTTGAACCATCCTGGAATTAAAAAGTAAACCTTCAATTTTATTTCCTTTCCAGTACCTGCCCTTGTAGGTAAGCTCTCCATTAATAAAAAACTGATTACCTGTTATGGTTACTCTGGTTTTTCTTTCATTCATTGAGCATGAAATAATAGCAGATGCAAGAAAGAAAAGCAACATATTAATCTTCATTGTATTTCAATTTAAATATTTGCTGCCTGAACAGCAATAATTCTAACGATGTAAATATGTGCTAATTAACTCTAATAATCTTTGGGAATCTAAAGGTTTTTCTATGTAGTCAACGCACCCTGCAGCAATTGCTTTCTCCCTATCCCCTAACATTGCATATGCAGTCTGAGCAATAATTGGTATTTTTGAGTTTATTTGCTTGATAGCCTTAGTGGCTTCATATCCGTCCATGAAAGGCAATTTAATATCCATTAAGATTAAACCGACTTCAGGGTTCATTTTTACAAAGTTTATTGCATCCAGACCATCTGTAACATGGTGAATTTCAATATTTAATGACCTGAGCAACTCCTTAATAAGCATAAAGCTAACTTTATCATCTTCAACAATAAGAATAGGTTTTATAGCCTCAACCTTTAAAGAAGAACTTATCTTTTGTAATTGCTTGTTTGATGTCGAAAAACTTGAGGGAGCAATATAGGGTAATGAAAAGAAGAAATTAGTGCCTTCCCCAACAATACTATTAAACCATATCTTCCCACCAAGTAAATTAATAAATTTATCAGCTATCGACAACCCTATCCCAGACCCCTCTGTATTCATCCCAAGGTAATTGAATTTAGTAAAACGATCAAATATTTTCTTCTGATCTTCTTCAGGAATTCCTGTACCGCTATCTGATACTGAAAAAATTAATTCCCAGTCTCTCTTTTTGCATCCAAATGTAATCGTGCCTTGAGAGGTAAATTTTACTGAATTATTAATTAAGTTTGATAATACTTGCTTTAAACGAAGAAGGTCAGATTGAATTATTAGATCCCTATCCAGGTTATAACTAATTAAAATATTGGATTTTTCTCTTTTAATTAGATCAAGCGAATATGAGTCTTTAAGTTCTATAAATAGTTCACGTATATTGATGTCCGAATATTTTATTTCCAAATCACCAGCTTCTATCTTTGACAGGTCTATAATGTCGTTGATCAGCCGGAGAAGATTATAGCTACTGTTTTGGATAATACTAATATATTGTTTTTTATTATCAGAATCAGACCCATTGCCAAGAAGCTCACTGAATCCTACAATTGCATTCATAGGAGTTCTGATCTCATGCGACATATTTGCAAGAAAGGCAGATTTTAATTTATCAGATTTTATTGCATTCTCTTTTTGCCTGATAAATTCTTTTTTAATGAATAATAATAATATAATAAGTAAGGATGAATAAAGGAAGAAACTTAAATAAATATCAAGAGTTCTTTTATTAGGTGCGGCATATTTGAATAGATATTCAGGGGCATGAGAATCAATTATGCCCAGAATTGCAAGATTCAGAAAATAGAAACCCAGTAAGATAGCTAAAGTTTTGCCTTGCCATACCCATATAACAAGTGCTGCAAATATTAATATGAAGAAAAGAACTGGTCCGTTAGATAAAAATTTTGAATACCATGTGAGGTCAAGCATAATCAGTCCTAAACCTGTTAGTATAACTTTTGGGATATAAAGACAGTTATGGAATCTGACAAAATAATAAAGTCCTAACATAACCAAGGAGCTACTTCCAGCAAGAATGACCGGAGCTATTTTAAGGCCCATTAGAATGTGGACAATACAAAGTCCTAACAAGAATATGGCGGCCACAATGGTGGATAATGTAACGAAATGTCTCTCAGAACTAATTTGATCGATATCCCCTACAACTGCGCGGTATACAGAATCGAATTTTGTCATATTCAATATATTCCGAAGATATTTTTATTACCCAAATATATGATAAAAATGATTCAGTCCAAATTTGAGGCAATGTTTCCATTGCATACAATGGCCCGGTGGTTTAATGAGTTGCCCTCCGTGCCTGCCCTGACAAGCATCAGGTCTTTAGGTCAGGGTGGAACTGTTTTTGCACAATCAGGATAGGTGGACGATCAGTCCTGGGTCGCAGGATCAGTCTGGAAGCTACAAACTTTAATAAGCTGAGATGATTTTACTCGCATAGACTTTTAGATCGATTGAGAAGTAGTCCGGGCTGGTGAAGACAATTAACCAAATCGATCGAGTTATGGGCTGGCTTTTATTCCTGTTTCGGTACCTATAAATTTTCTTGTTATAATTATTTTGCCTTTTAGTTAATCCAATTTTACCTGGAAATTTATCTTAGACCAGAAGCTTTTTTCAGTCCAGAGAGGGAGGAAAATTTAGTCTATGGAGCTATAAAATAATTAGAAAGAATACCTTATTTTTGAAAGTTCATCAATAAAGGAAGATTCGAAGTCATAAAAATTTAAAATCATTCCAAATGAAATTAACAACAACAATTATTATTGCGTTATTTTCTATTTCGCTTCATGCTCAAACTGATGTAAAAATAATACCACAAAAAGAGAATAAGCAACCCAGGCTGGTAGTTGGTATCGTAATCGACCAGATGCGCTACGATTATCTTGCTAAATACTATAACAAGTTTTCTCAGAATGGATTTAAAAAACTACTTATACAGGGCTTTAACTGTAAGAATACTAATTTTAATTATGCACCAACATATACAGGACCAGGGCATGCTTCAATATATACAGGGGCCACACCATCATTTCATGGAATCATAGGCAATAATTGGTTTGTGAGAGATTCCGGAAAAGTTATTTATGTTACAGATGATTCACGGGTACAAACCGTCGGGAGCTTGTCAGAGAAAGAGGGTAAAATGTCTCCTCGTAATTTGCTTTCATCTACGATCGGAGATGAATTGAGACTTTACTCAAATATGAAATCGAAGGTTATTGCTGTGGCATTAAAAGACAGAGCAGCTATTTTGCCTGGTGGTCATTTGTCGAACGGATCATATTGGTTTGATTCTGAATCGGGCAACTTTATTACCTCTACCTATTATAATATAGAATTGCCTTCCTGGGTAACCGATTTTAATGCCCGGCGTCTGCCTGATAAATATTTATCTCACCCATGGAATACCTTGTTACCAATTGAACAATATACAGAAAGCGCTGATGATGACAATCCTTATGAAGGGCTTTACAAAGGAGAAACAAAACCTGTTTTTCCTCATAACCTGCCTATAATGTTCACGAAAACAGATTATGAAGTCTTGCGTTCAACACCTTTCGGCAATACTATTACAAAAGATATTGCATTGTCAGCACTCAAGGGAGAAAATTTAGGAAAAGGCGATTATACTGATTTCCTGGCTATAAGTTTTTCTTCCACTGATTACATCGGTCATAAAATGGGGCCACAATCAATAGAAGTAGAAGATACATATTTAAGATTAGACCTTGACCTGGCAGAGATTATAACCTATCTGGAGAAAAATTATGGGAAGGATAATTTTCTCCTTTTTTTAACTTCCGATCATGCTGTTGCATATGTGCCTGAGGAACTTATGGACTTAAAAATGAACGCAGGTTATTTCAGTTATAAAATATTTTCTGATTCTTTAAAGAAGTATCTTTATAGAGAGTATAATGATAGCAATCTTGTTTCCTGCATTATTAATGATCAGATTTATCTGAACAGATATCTGATTAAGCGAAAAAATATTAATCTTAAAAATCTTCAGGATGATATAGTTTCATTCTCTCTGACTTTTAATGGAGTAGCTAATGCTTATACATCTTATCAATTAAATGGGGAAACATTAAAAAACAAATCTGCCGAGCTTATGCAGAATGGGTTTTTCATCAAACGGTCAGGCGATATTGCAATATTGCTTGAGCCGGCATGGCTTGATGATTATTCACATACAGGAACATCTCATGGTACCACATACAGTTATGATACACACGTCCCTTTGCTTTGGTATGGTTGTAATATTAAGCCCGGGAATACATCTAAACCGGTTGATATTACAGATATAGCTGCTACAGTTGCATCATTTTTAAATATTATGCCTCCGAGTGCATGCATTGGTAAACCTATCTTTTAGATGAATGAAAGGGATAATTGTTGCCCAAAATTGATTTTGAATTGATGTAGTTTTAATAATTCTTGTCGAATCTTCTATTAAAATTTTCGCTCGATGGCAAAGTCTCGCTAGATGGCAACAATATTCAATATCAAACCAGACATAATAAGGGCATAAATTATGTTGTTTCGCAGTGAAAAGGCGAGCAGCCCCATTGACTTTGTCCCGGCATACATCGTCGGATCAAGGTTTTGGCACAGCGAGGCTCTTTTGCAGAATCATAACAAGGTAATCTGCATTATACAGTTCGGGGATGACCCAATGTGAACCAAAAATAAGTTTGGGTATGCCACCCTTGCCGCTCTGGATAGTCTGACCGTAAATCCGAATACAGGTTTGAATATACTGACCGATCCAGGGGTCGGACCAGGCGTTATTGAACTTCTCCTGACCGACCAATTCAACCGCTTTTGCCCTGGTTGTTTCCAGGCTTCTGGGGTGCCAGCTGTTGCCAGAATCAAACGTGAACATCCAGTTTTCGAAGACAGAAAAAACCTCTCGTCTGGCAACCCATACCGCCATGCCAATCCCGGCCAGTTCACATGAGTTTTTGAAAGCATCCACATCATGGAGGATATATGGGTTGCACTCTGTATTCAATGGCGCCGGACATAATGCAAATGCCAGCTTGCCGGCATAGCGACGAATTGCATCATTGAGCATAAAATATATTTTCTGACAATGCGAACATTGATAATCAAAGAGCAAGGTGACTACATAGGGGGCATCCGGAGAACCAACCATTGGTACAGTGTGGTAATCGATGGCAGGCAGCTTATCCTGTGATTCACCGTTGCGATAGACGGCTGAGCGAGTAAAGCCGACCTGACAGGTTGCCAGGATGCCGGACAGGACCAGACCGATCAAAACCAGGCTCATCGCAGGCATAGGTCGAATAATATGCTTTGGAATAGTTGTGGAAACATTTTTGACCTTCGCGTGATCCGTCAGCGGGATATCGTTTGATTGTTTGCTGAATTCATTGATTGCTCGCCAGACGACCAGAATAGCCAATAGCAGACCGGTGATATGCGTGGTCATGCAATAGGGGCAAAAGTGCCCGATGAACCATTTCTGTAAGATGGTGAACCATATGGCACTTCCGGCAACCGAACCGACCAGTATTAACATCACACTCCAGGCCAGGCTCCGAATTGGTGCCTCTGTTGCCGGACCAATAAAAAGACTGGCAACCAGTAAAGCGAGGTACACCCCGATTGCCAAACCACTGATAGGTATCATCCCCGCTATTGTTGACCACTGGCTATTGAGCACCTGTTCGCACGGACTTCCACCGCCACAGCCGACCATCGATCCTCCCTCCAGATAATGCCAGCTCAGAATGATGCTTAAAACCAGAGCCAACGTATTCAATCCCGTCAAGATCCAACGCCACCAGGGCCAGGACCCTTGAAGACGGGTACTATCTTTGTAAATAACCAAATTAAGCTCCTCCTTCGTTTGAAAATAGAAAACCCCGCGGCATCTCATGTTCCTGTAGAGCCGCGGAGAATTATAAAAATTTTATCTAAACCTTGTTGATGTCCTCACTAAGGTTTCTTAAAATATTGATTTGGCGCACCTGGTGTTGGCAAGTAACTTGCGACCTGTGCACCGTTTTCGTGAGCTTTTGTCAAAGGGGCGTTGAGTGTGATACCACTGCCGGAGACCTGTGCACCCACATTGTGTAATTTAGCAAGTGGTGAAGTAACGGTGATAGTGTCGACAGGGGTTGTACCACGAAAACCAAAACGACGACGTCCACCGGTTGTGGAAGCAACAACTGTAGTCTCGAGGTTTGCACCATTGTCTATCGTAATAGTCTGACCAGCACTAAACCCTTCTACACTGACAACTGGGATAAATTTTGTACCCGTCTGGGTAGCAGTGCTCATTGTAGTGCCACCTGAAGTACCAATAGTCTTGATAACAGCAGTCTCGCTATTTGCACCTGTCTCAATATTAATCTTCTGACCAACAGTAAAGTCTGTAGCATTGCCAAATTTAATATTGTTTGAACCTGATGGTGTTGCGGCTAAAAGAGTGATTGTGCTCTGCAACAGGAAATCACGGCAATTGTAGTCGCTGTCAGTACCATCAGGGAAGCGACCTGCGCTCCTGTTAGTCTGGGTAGTGGAAGTTGTAGGTGCCATCCTGAAGCCTCTGTTTGGCCCTGGCGAAGGTACAAAACATCCGCTTTCTCCGGCTCCGGAAATAGCCTGGTAGCCTTCGGCTGCCCAGGGGTCAACGAGTCCGCCATAATTGAGACCGTCAACAACATTTCCAACAGCGTCACGCAGAACCATATAACCTGCATTTGAAGACAGGGCTGGTCCTCCGAACCACTGGCTTGGAACCATAGTTCCCTGGTAGCCAACTGTTGAAACTTTCGGGTCACGTACAACCGTGTTGATTTCGTGATCCTTGGTCAGAAGGCTTTCAAGTGTGATACCTGTTCCTAACGGTAATACAGGCTCATTGCTCGAGTGAGCAAAGGCAGTTGCAGGTTCGAAGCTGATCCCTGTTCCATTAACACTGAAAGGTATATTGGAAGAATGATTGAACTTTAGCGGTTCTGCCAGATCGAGTCCTGTACCCGGATCATCTGTAGTTGTTAAGGCACCTCGGGAAGCGCTACGAGCTGACTGTGTGCCTACTCGTGTAACAGTGACAGTCTCGATTCCATGCCCTTTGCTGTCAATGTCCAATCTGATTTTGTCACCGACTGAAATATTGGCTACAGACGACACCTTGATGTTAGTATCACCAGGTTTTGCGTCCGCTGACAGCCAGGCTTGTGTACCCGGCTTACCGACTTTTGTAATCGTTACTACCTCATATTTCTCAATAGCTTGAGCAACTGTGGGGTAGGTCGCACCATAGCCAATGGCCATTTTCTGACCAATCTCGAAGCCGTCTGTATTCGTAACAGGTACATTGGTTGAACCTTTGGGGATCGTAATTACCGGACCCTCAGGGAGCGGCTGCCACACTGTTGTAGGAGTGCCAGGTTCTACCGGACGGCCTCCGCCAAATGGAGATGGAGTTTTTGGTTCACCAAGACCGGCTGCTGTACCGATAGCTTTAATTTTATGCATTTCCTTAGAAGAACCATTGTCTATTTCAATTGCATCACCTACAGACATGCCCTTAATATTCCTAATGTAAAGGGTGGACTCACCTTTTTTTGCAGGAACTACCAGCCCTGAATTTGATAGACCTAAAAGGTAAAAACCTTTTGCGGCAACCTTAGTACCTGCCGGGATTTTAATAGATGAAAAGATTGGCAACTGGGTTTGGTGTTGGGTCAAGGTCCAGTTGGAGATATCGATTGAACTTGTACTTGCATTATAAAGTTCGATGAACGCATCTGTTGTGTTTTCAACAGAACTTCCGGCAACGCGGAATTCGTTAATCTTGATAGAACTGACATTACGAACTTTTTCAGCTATTATCTCAAATTGTGATTGTACGTTTGAGTTTGACCATGAAGCTTTGCCAACCATATCGCCGTTGAAAGCCTCTGAACCGGAAGTCACTATGAAGGTTGCACTCACTTTTACATCTGATGCGATTGGATCAGCAAACTTCTTCGAAGTTTCCTTGGAACTCAAAACAACAGAATTCCACCCCTTTGGTACAGAAATGCTCAAGATGACGTCTTTTACAGGCGCCCCTGTAGTATTTGTGAATGTCACAGTTGTGTTCTGCGAAGATTGTGGTGAGAATGTTTGGAGCCCCGGAGGCGTGTCGGTTGCATTTGCCGGAGCCAGGCTCAGTCGCTGCACATCGTACCTGGCAGCAACGACATTGTCCTGAATCTTCTTATTGGTTTCCTTTGTAGGGAAAGTGCCCGGGGTTGTCATTGCACCTTCGTAGAAAGTACCCTGTGAACCGTTGCTATTGTCGCCACCGTTGCCTAAAAGGATAGCTCCCTGTTTGCGCATCGGATCATAACTTTTTCTGTCATTAATGACGCGAGGTCCATCGAACATAACTTGCAGATCGCCACGTTGAGCGTCTCCACCCATAGATCTCCAGTGGTGTGGTTCTCCGTCAGCCATTGCGGTAACAAAGCGCCAGGTGATGCTCGGCAGGTTTGGGAGGTACTTATCGTTTGGAGATGCATTGACACCACCAACCAGGTTGTTCTCCTGGTCAGTCATGATCCATGGGCCGGGAGTTTGACCATGATACCATGCATTTGCGTTGCCGTAGTAAGTGGTTTCCATAGTACCGTCACCGTCGTCGCGACTGTCGGTCTCGGCATTGCCGTAGTCATAGCAGCAGCCGGAGTTATAATGATGACCGTTAACAACCCAATACTGACCCTCTGCCTGGTCATCAACTGCGGTGCTCTTAGCATCATTGCAGCGAAGACCCATGCCTGGTTCGATGAAAATACCATAAACTTTATGACCCATGATTGTGATTGGTGCCATATCGGCGATCGGAATGTTGTTAAATCCCCCCATGCCCGGACCACTGAATCCACCACGGGGTGCCTGAACGAGGTTGTTGCCTTTCTCTGACTGGTCGTAGAGAGTAGTAATCCAGCAATATGTATTGGCACAGAAGGCATCCTGAGAAGCTGCATCGGCATATCCGCCCGGATCTCCCTCTTTGGGCTGGACCACGCCTATGTCCAGGGTCTTGCCGTCCGATTGGCGCATAACCTGATATAGAGGACCGTTATAAGAAGCGTATAGTGCACGTGTACTGCTGTGGGCAGCCACGCACGGGTTGCCTGCAGCGGCATAAATATCACATGGACCTTCCGGTCTGGGTGGAGTAGCGTTGCGTGCTATCCCTGACATTGCCATCATTACCATCATGGCGACAGGTAGTATTAGCGCCAGTGAAAGAATGACCAAAAAGCGATTTTTCTTTTTCATGTTTATTCTCCTATTTTTTACTGATATTTTATATAGTTTCACTTGTTCCAAATATTCTAATTGCACTTTAATAAACTGTTGCCGCTCCAGGAGCAATAATTTGGGTTTAGTGCCCGTTACCCTGTCAATATCCTATCATAAATCGTTTTTGGCCCATTTTCAGTTTGCGCATTGTGACAGGCACATTTGTCGACTTTTTCCCCTGTTATTATACTTGCAATTATCTAACGAAGATATTCAATTTTTGCAATAATTGTCTGGATGATGTAGTCCAGACAGGGTAAGAAGCATCCTGATAAATCGGGACAAGTTGTGTTATTCAACCGGCTGCAAAACGCTTGCTTGTGCGTTGGAAGTCCAGGCACTGTTAACTGTCTCGCTATTTAGATGTTTATTCAAAAAGCAATTGTCAGGTGGTTATAAAAGATAATCGAAGCTGCTTATTTATTGAATTTGTCAAGCATTGCTTTTGGTATTTTATCAGGTGACCCACAATTAAAAGGAGGTTTAGGATCATATTCAATAGCAAGTTGAAACATCATGGCTGTCTGGTCACCGGCAATTTTACTCACTAAGTATAGTGCCATATCTATTCCAGCTGAGACTCCTGCTGATGTAATAAATTTCCCATCTTGAATATATCTCTCGTTTTTAACTTTGACATTAAATCTCTGTAACTGCTCTTTTCTTCTCCAGTGTGTTGTACAATTTTTCCCATTCAATAACCCAGTTTGCGCTAAAAGCAGAGATCCTGAACAAACCGAAACGGTCCATTTTGTTGTTCTATCTATTTTTCGAATCCAATTCAGCACTTCTTCGTTATTTAACAAATTATCTATTCCAAATCCTCCTGGAATTAATAAAATGTCAGCTTCTGAAATCTCATCAAGCGAATTGTCAGCAGAGATTTTTAAACCATATGTGTCCTTGTACTCCTTTTTTACAAGACCAACGAGATAAATCTTAGAGTTTGGAAGTTTATTTAACACTTCATAAGGCCCCACTATGTCAAGAGCCGTGTAATTGTCAAAAAGAAGAATCACTATTTTCATAACGGTTTCCATTTAAGATCAGGTCAAATTTAAATTGATATAATCAATAATTAAAGTCTTAAATACGGGTCAGGGATCACGCCCAACGGCCAGGCGGTTTAATGAGTTGCCTCCCGTGTTAGCAGTAGAATTTATTCCCAATTTATCGATATATATTTATTACTATTAATCTCACTAAAATTGGTCAACAAAATCTTAACTTAACTATAGGATATATCAATAATCTCAAAAACAATATCTTTCTTGGCTTGTTTTAAGATAACTTTATCTCCAATTTTTTTATTTATTAATACCTTGGCAATAGGTGATATAAAGGAGACCTTCCCTTTTGAAATATTTGCTTCATCAACACCGACAATTTGAAAAGTCTGAATATTTTTGGATGATTCTATTCTGAGAGTTATCGTTGCACCGAATCTTATTTCATTTTGTGGTTGCTCGTTTAGATTAACTATTTTGG
>OCZT010000577.1_pt1 | contig 36645 bp, 31 predicted proteins | sample 1539031 | NCBI WGS metagenome assembly OCZT01 (sample SAMEA3539308, study PRJEB22396) | soil metagenome | biome: tundra; feature: field; material: soil | place: USA | collected 2010-05 | depth 0.15 m | reverse complement strand
GCCCCCACGGTCACGGCATTTATATCCAGAACCAGGCCCCCAGCGTCAAACGAGTGACGAACAACATCATCTTCGACCAGTTCGACATGGGCGTCCACGCGTACACCACCGCCACCTCCGTAGACAACATCAACATCGAAGGCAACACCGCTTTCAACAACGGTTTCATCCTGCCGGGTGCTAGCGGGGGCGCCTTCCTGATAGGCGGCGGTAGCACAGTCGTCCAACGTCCCTCTTGGATTTCAAACTACACATATGGGCCGTTTGGTTACGGTGGTTCCGCCAGTAATTTCGGTTACGACGGAGGAACTGCAAATGGAATAGTTACCAAAAACTATTTCGCTGAATATTTCATGCTTGTCAAGGCTCGCGGCCTCTCGATGACAGGCAACACTTTCGGTGGTGGCATCAGCGGATTCACGTCCGGTGACTACCCAACCAACACCTACTTCGCGGGCAAGCCTACGGGCACCCAGGTCTTCCTCCGTCCCAACCAGTACGAAGCCGGGCGAGCCAACATTACCATTTTCAACTGGGACCGCAACCCGAGTGTCAACGTCGACCTCTCGACCGTTCTCGCCATCGGCTCGCAGTATGAAATACGGAATGCCCAGAACTTCTACGGACCACCTGTTCTGAGTGGAACGTACGCGGGTGGATCCATCGCTCTGCCAATGTCGGGCTTGACACCCGCTGCGCCGGTGGGCGTAACGACACCGCCCGCAACAGGACCCGGGTTCAACGCCTTCGTCGTCCTGACAAAAGCCGATGCGACCAGGAGGCGGAAGGTGCCCGATCTTCCTAACGAGCCGCTGCCGCCGCGACGAATCCTTAAGCCGAAGTAGCGTCGTCGAACCGTTCGGCCGTCTCTTCAGCCGGCAGCCGTCGCTGGCCGTGGCGTCGAACCCGCTCCCTGCTGCGCTGGCTCCTCAGGACGGCGGTAGGCTGGAGCAGCCGTTCCGGTTCGCGCGTCATCGCGAACGCCATTCAGCACCACACCCAGGATGGAGACACGGCCCTGAAGCAGCTCGTCCCGGGCGCGCGCAACCTTTTCGCGGGGTGTCGCACCGGCCCGCACGCACAGGATCGCACCGTCGGTGAGACTGGAGAGCAGGACTGCGTCGGTGACCGCGAGAACGGGCGGACTGTCGAAGACAACGTGGTCGAAATTTCCGACGATCGTGCTCAGGAATCGCTTCATGGCCTCGGACTGGAGAAGGCCAGAGGGGTCGGGGGCGAGAGGCCCGGCAGGGAGGACGGAAACGTTGGGGAGCTGGGTGGAAAGAATTGCCTTCGACGGATCCGTATGCGCCGCCAGAACCGACACGAGCCCGACCCGGTTGGACACGTTCAGGATCTCGTGGATGCGAGGGCGGCGCAAATCCCCGTCGACCAGAAGCACACGTCGGCCGAGCTGTCCGAGGACGATCGCCAGATTCAAGGCGGTGGACGTCTTTCCTTCGAGCGGGAGGGCCGACGTGACGACAAGGGACTTCACGCCGTCGGCGCGGGAAAGCAGGAGCGAGGTGCGAAACGAGCGGTAGGCCTCGGCGACGGTGGACTGTGGAAGGGCATGAGGGAGCAACTCGATCGGAACCGTCTTCTTCGGTTTTCCGCTCGGGGGTCTCGAAGCCTCCGCCTCCGGTGAGCGGCCGGGGTATCCGTAGCCGTATCCGTAGCCGCGATCCAGCGCCGCCTGCGAAGGCGGGATGATGCCGAGGACCGGAAGCCTCAGGTGTTGCACGACCTGCTCCGCCGAGCGGAGACTTCTGTCGAGTGAATCGAGCAAGAGAGCGAGTCCGACGCCGGCGAAGAGGCCGGCAAGAAACCCGAGCAGGGCGTTCTTCGGGTACGACGGCTTGAAGGGGGCCCGCGGCGGCAAGGCGCTCTCGACAATCCGGACGTTCGTCAGTCGCTCGCCCTGAAAGCGCAGGAGGACCTGCATTTCCGCCTCGCGCTTGAGAAGATTGTCGACGAGAGCGCGCTGTGTCTCCACCTCGGTGCGGAGGTTGTTGTAGTCGACGGCGTCGCGGCTCAGCGACATCGCCTCCGCCCGCTGGCGCTGGAGAGCCTCTTTCAGGCTCTCCTCCCGGCGGAGTGCCATCTCATAATCGGCCTTCGTTGCCTCCCGTGTCTTCGCGACAGCCTCGCGGGTCGCCACCTTGAGGTCTTGGCGGGCTTTCTCGATCTGGGCCCAGAGCGATTGCATCGCCGGCCATTCCGGCTTGAAGACGCCGAGCTTGCCGGTGTACTCGTGCTCGAGCCGGGCGAGATCATTTCGTTGCTGAAGGATGGCGCTGGTCATCAGCGACTCGGGCAGCGAATCTGGGTTCGCCTTCTGAAGCTCGTTGTACCGGGTCTCCTTGGAGATCCGGTCGGCCATTGTGCTGGTGACGTCCTGACCGAGCGCCGTAAGCTTCTGGAGCGTGGGATTCGACTGCGGGGCGACCTCCAGGATGTCCTTCTGCCTCCCGAGGGCGAGGCGCCGCTGCTCCTTCTCGGAGAGGGTCTGCTTCGCCTCCTCGATCTGCGAAGCCAGGAACTTCGAAGCCTGACCGATGACGCGGAACTTCAGGTCGAGCTTCCAGTCGATATACGCCTCGGCCACCGCGTTGGCTAGCTCGGCTGCCTTCTTCGGCGAGTCCGCGATATACGACAGCTCGATGAGGTTCGTTCCCCGGACGGGTTTGACCTCGATGGACCGCTGGATACGGAGAGCTTCCGACGTGACGGCGTCGGGACTCGCGGTCGTCGCTTCGGGAGCCCCTGCGAGCTTCAGCTTCGTCACGACTCGCTCAGCGACCTCCCGGTTCCGCATGAGTTGCGCCTCGGTCGCGAACATCTCGAGGTCGGGGGCCGCCGCACGGGCGGGCGCTCCCGCGACTTCGAACGAGCTGGCGCCCTGCGGGTCGAGATTCAGGAGCGTCGTGGCCCGGTACATCGGTGTCGAGAGCCATGTGACGACCCCCGCCGCGAGGAGCGCCACCAGAAGGCAGGCGGCGATCAGCCAACGGCGGCGTCGGAGCATGTCCACGTAGGCGGACAGCGGCGGGCCGCCGAAGCCCGGCTCTTCCTCGAGGGGATCGTCAACGAGTGGGAGCTGCGACATGACTAAGGCTATCCGACGCTCTGTAAACTTTTAGTGTAGCATCTCGTTCTCATCGTTACGAATGCGTGGCGCCTCATGATCGGGGTGTGCTAACTTAGCCCTTTCGAGAAAGGGCAGAACCAGGACTTCCATGGGTCTTGGCGCGGAAAATAGAGTGGAGGTTTCCCGGGTGGACGTACACCCACGGGGGCGGAGCCTGAACGGCAGGATGCGACAACCATGACAATCGTCCCGTCAGACGAGTTGCGGGCGAAGATCTCCGATCGCACCGCAGTCATCGGGATCATCGGCATGGGCTATGTTGGGCTGCCGCTGGCCCTCACCTTCTCCGAGAAGGGCTTCCGGGTTCTCGGCTTCGACGTCGATCTGTCGAAGATCGACGCCCTTCGGCTCGGCGTAAGCTACATCAAGCACCTCGACGGGGAGAGGTTGAAGGTGGCCCGGTCGTCTGGACGGCTGGAGGCGACGGCTGAGTTTGCCCGTCTCTCGGAGCCGGACGCCATCCTCATCTGCGTCCCCACACCGCTCACTCCTCAGCGTGAGCCGGACATGAGCTTCGTGGCGGGCACGGCGACGCAGATTGCCTCCCACCTTCGCACTGGGCAGCTCGTGGTCCTCGAGTCGAGCACGTACCCCGGGACGACGGACGAGCTCGTGCGCGAACTCCTCGAGACCTCGGGCCTGAAGGGCGGCCGCGACTTCTTTCTGGCCTTTTCTCCCGAGCGGGAAGACCCTGGCAATCGCTCCTTCTCGACCTCGACCATTCCGAAGGTAGTCGGCGGCATCGATGCGGTGTCGGGCGACCTCGCGCAGGCCCTGTACGACCAGGTGATCACGAAAACGGTTCGCGTCTCATCCGCGCGGACGGCCGAAGCGAGCAAGCTGGTCGAGAACATCTTCCGGGCGGTCAACATCGCCCTCGTCAACGAGCTGAAAATCGTCTTCGACCGCATGGGTATCGACATCTGGGAGGTTCTCGACGCCGCCTCGACGAAACCATTCGGCTTCATGCGCTTCAACCCCGGTCCCGGCTGGGGCGGTCACTGCATTCCGCTCGACCCATTCTATTTGTCGTGGAAGGCCCGCGAGTTCGGTGTCGCGCCCAAATTCATCGAGCTGGCGGGCGAGATCAATGTGGCGATGCCAGCTTACGTGGTCGAGAAGATCCAGCACGCCCTCAATACCCGCGGCAAACCGTTCAAAGGGTCGCGGATCCTGGTTCTCGGAGTCGCCTACAAGAAAGACATCGACGACCCGCGCGAGAGCCCGGCCTTCGAGGTCATCGACCGCCTCCTGAAATCCGAGGCTGTCGTCTCGTACCACGACCCGTATATCGAGCGGGCCCCCCGGATGCGGTCGTGGCCCGATCTGCCGCCGATGGCGTCGGTCCCCCTCACTCCGGAAACGCTGACATCGAGCGACGCGGTCGTCATCATCACCGATCATTCCTCCGTCGACTACGAAATGGTGGCGCGGCACGCCCCCGTCGTCGTCGACACACGCGGCGTTTTCCGGACCCCGCGGCCCAACGTCGTCAAGGCCTAGTCGATGGACACGAGAAGCGACACCGGCGCGCTGCACGGGCGACCCGTCCTGGTGACGGGAGGTGCCGGCTTCATCGGCTCTCACCTTGTCGACGCGCTCGCGGCGGCAGGTGCTTCGGTTCGCGTCCTCGACGACCTCTCGTCGGGGCGGCGCGAGAACCTGGTGGCATCCGCGAAGGCGATCGACTTCGTCCTGGGGGACATCCGTGACGTCGAGACCTGCCGGCGGGCATGTCGAGGAAGCGAGATCGTCTTTCACCTCGCGGCGGTGGGCTCCGTTCCACGATCCATGGAGGATCCGGCTCACACCCTCGCGGTGAACGTCGGCGGGACGGCGAACGTCTTGACGGGCGCGCGCGACGCTGGCGCACGTCGGGTCGTCTACGCCTCGTCGTCGAGCGTCTACGGAGATAGTGAAACGCTCCCGAAGCGCGAAGGGGAGGAGGGCCGCCCCCTGTCCCCTTACGCGCTCTCGAAGTGGATGAACGAGGAGCTCGCCGCCGTCTTCGCGCGTTGTTACGGGATGGAGCTGATCGGACTTAGGTACTTCAATGTCTTCGGCCCGCGGCAGCTTCCCGACGGACCCTATGCGGCCGTGATGCCGCGTTTCTTCAAGGCATGCCTCCGGGGCGAGAGCCCCTTGATCTACGGCGACGGGGAACAGAGCCGCGACTTCACTTTCGTGGCGGACGCCGTCCAGGCGAACCTCCTCGCGGCCTCCGCGCCGGCGTCCGCGTGCGGCCGGGCCTACAACGTGGCCGGTGGCCGCGGCGTGACCGTGAATAACCTGGCGATCGCGGTTCTCGAGATTGTCGGCGGAGGAGAGCAGCCATGTCACGAGCCGCTCCGTCCGGGCGACATCCGCCACTCGCTCGCCGACCTGACTCGCGCGCGAGCGGAACTCGGGTACGAGCCCGCGACGGAGCTTGCCGCGGGGCTCGCGGCGTCGCTCGACTACTATGCGCGGGAAGCGGTGGCCGGCTCCGCGCGCTCTCTCGGAGAAATGGGCGCCCGATGAGCTCGACGAGCTCTGTCGCGCACCCGCCGGAGATTCCGACGGTGCTCATCGAACCCACCCGCGGATGGACTTCGCTGCGCCTGGGGGACGTCTGGGAGTATCGGGAGCTGCTCTATTTCCTGGTCTGGCGCGACGTAAAGGTCCGCTACAAGCAGACCGTCCTCGGCGCGGCGTGGGCGATCCTTCAGCCGCTGATGACGATGGTCGTCTTCACGATCTTCTTCGGCAACCTCGCAGGCATCGGCTCCGACGGACTTCCGTACCCAATCTTCTCGTACGCTGCTCTACTTCCGTGGACTTTCTTCGCGCAGGGATTGAGCCAGTCTTCCGACAGCCTCGTTAGTTCCGCCAACCTCGTGCGCAAGGTCTACTTTCCGCGCCTCGTCATCCCTGCCGCGTCCGTCCTTGCCGGCGTCGTCGATTTCGCCATCGCCTTCGTAGTGCTCTTCGCCCTGATGGCCTACTACGGCATCTGGCCGTCGGCGGCGGTCATCTTCCTGCCGCTGCTGTTGCTTCTCGCCTTCGCCACAGCGCTCGGCGTCGGGATGTGGCTGTCAGCCCTTAACGTTCAGTATCGCGACGTCAAGTATGTGCTTCCCTTCTTCATTCAGCTCTGGCTCTTCGTCACGCCGGTGATTTATCCGGCCAGCAAGGTGACGGGAAAGCTTGAGGAACTCGGGCTTCCGAACTGGCTCTACGGCTTGAACCCGATGGTCGGTGTTGTCGAGGGATTTCGCTGGTCGCTTCTAGGGGTCGGTACGAGGCCGGGGCCGGTGATCTTCGCGAGCGCGGCGGTTACGGCGACCCTCCTCCTCTCGGGGGCGTTCTATTTCCGGCACATGGAGAGGACTTTCGCCGATGTGGTTTGACGAGAAGTGGTCAGCCTGCAGTCGAGAATCGTTCCTGAACCCTGAACTCCAAGTTTCAAGCCTCTAGCCGATGAAGCCCACTCGATCGTTCCGAGACGCCTGGCCCCGACGGGGAAACCATGCTCCCGGCGTCGGCGCGGAGCCCCGGAAGGCTGAGACCCTCGCGACAAAGGGACGCTCCCCGGAGGTCGCTATTCGCGCAGTGGGGCTTTGCAAGCTCTACCGCATCGGCGAAGCCCAGGAGAAGTACAAGACACTGCGCGACACCCTTGCCGGAATCGTCGCCGCGCCGCTTCGGCGCCTGCGTCTCGCCGGGAAGCTGCGATCGAGGGCCGACCGAACCATCTGGGCGCTTCGGGACGTGTCGTTCGAAGTGCCGCGCGGCGAGGTCGTTGGCGTGATCGGCCGGAACGGGGCGGGCAAGAGCACGCTGTTGAAGGTCCTGTCGCGGATCACCGAGCCGACCGAGGGGCGGGCGGAGATCCACGGGCGAGTGGGGAGCCTGCTGGACGTCGGCACTGGGTTCCACAACGAGTTGACAGGGCGCGAGAACGTCTTTCTAAACGGCGCCATCCTGGGCATGAGGCGTGCCGAAATCGAGGCGAAGTTCGACGAGATCGTGGCGTTCGCCGAGATCGAGAAATTCATCGACACCACCGTCAAGCACTACTCCACCGGCATGTACATGCGCCTCGCCTTTTCGGTAGCAGCACACTTGGAGCCAGACATTCTTCTGGTCGACGAGGTTCTCGCCGTCGGTGACGTGGCCTTTCAGCGCCGATGTATCGGCAAAATGCGAGAGGTCGGCCTGGCCGGGCGCACGGTTCTGTTTGTGAGTCACAACCTCGCCGCCATTGCGAACCTGTGTACCCGGGCCATTCTCATTGCAAATGGACGTATAGCGGGGGATGCCTCTCCCGAGGCGGCGATCGCACTCTACTTGGCGCAGCACGCGGGAGTTGTTTACCAACTGGCAGAAAGGCAGGACCGCACAGGGACCGGCCGGCTGAAGTTTATCGACCTAACAGTCCGTGACGGTGATGGCGCGAACCTGCCTGTTGCGGCGGCTGGCGGTGAGGTATGGTTCGCCCTTGAGTATGCCGCGTCGGATGCTCGCCCGCTGACAAACGTCCTGACAGAGATCAAGGTCGGTGATCAATTTGGCAGTTTGCTTTTGACGCTTTCAACGTACCTATTGAATAGGCCCTTTCCGGCGTTGCCTGGTCGCGGGGCGGTGTACTGCCATGTCCGAGAGCTGTTGCTCGCGCCAGGCGTGTATGATCTAACGCTAATCTGTATTGTCAACGGTGAGCTCGCGGACCAGATCGAAATCCGCGGTGGGCTAACCGTTGGAGGCGGGGACTATTACCAGTCCGGCAGGCTTCCGAAGCAAAAAGTACATGGCCCTATGCTCGTTCCACACGCCTGGCATGCTGAGGAGAGTGCGCGCGGCATGCTGGGAGATTCGCCCGATATGGCTGCGCGCATTCCTCCAGACGCCCGTCCCAAAAACAAGCCGCAACTCGACCACCCTTTTGAAAACGGCCGGAAATGATTCATCCGCTGCGTATACTCGCCGTGATCGACAGCCGGCCCGACGCCATCGAATTGGTCCCGGTAGTCCAGCGGTTGCGCGGTGATTCGCTACGCTTCCAGATGTCTCTTTGCGTCGCGGCGGCTCAGCACCGGGCAGAGAATGGAATCTGATGCCCACCTGCATCGCCACGAGCCATCCGTCGGTGCAAGCCATCGTGAAGGGTCTCCGGCGCTTAGGCGGGCGTCTCCTCCGAAGCTGGCAGAGCCGGCTCGATGGCCGGATCGTCCGCGTGAACGGCCCACAAGGACTCGCCTTTAATTGGATTTCGAATAGCCGCTATCCAGAAGCCATGTCCCGTGGCGACTACGAGCATGATTTTGCCCGGGCGTTGCTGAGGGTGTTGAGGCCAGGAGACACGTTTTTTGACGTTGGCGCGAATGCCGGCTACTTCAGTCTGTTGGCAAAGCTGCGTGTAGGCACTGGTACTGTTGTTGCCTTCGAACCGCTACCCGAAAATATACGGATGATACGCGCCGTAGAAGCCGTCAACCCGAATGTCACGTTTGACCTCGTTGAGGGAGCCGTCGGGGCCTACGACGGTGAGATTTCTTTTGAGGTTACGAAAAACAATGCAAACGGGCGCTTGACCGGTGTCACCTGGGTTCTGGCGAAACCGGCGATTCAGCAGGTGGTCGTTCGTTGTGTCCACTTGCTCCCTTTCCTGCAGAAATACAGGCCGGCGGTTGTGAAACTCGATACGGAGGGTGCGGAGTTCACGATTCTGTCGTCTTTAGGTTCCCCCAGCGAATGGAAAGGCCTACCGATCTTTCTTATAGAGTTTCATGGCCAAGAGAACACCGACCGATGTAGTGGGGTTTTACGGAACTGGGGATACCAGCTTTTTCCGGCAGCGTCCTGTTCCGAAACTCGTGAGATTCCAGATCAGTATGTTATGGCTGTGCCATCAACTAGGGGCGAGAACTGAGGAGCGGCAGGATGCGGCTGCTCTTCGTATGTGCTTTCCTGAATGAACAAGGGGGCTTCGAAACGGAAGTCGAGGGGAGAGCTCGGCTCGCTCTAGATGCAGGTCATGATGTTGCGCTCTTTACGCCGCATATAGTTCGGCGCGACGCGACAATAAGGGCAAACCTCTCGCCGGTCGTTTCCTTGATGAGTGCGCAGGAGATCTGGCGACGTACAGCTGTGGGTAGAGGAATGCTTCTGGCGGCGAGGCTCCGGCATTTCGCAGCGACAGGCAGAAGGGCAAGCGCCGCCGAGGAGGGGGGTTTGGCCAAGAGCCGGATACCACACTCGTTTTACGCGCATTTCTGGCAGGGCGAGGGGCGGCAAGTGTTGAGCCGCTTTGACATGGTTCATCTTTTCGGAAAGCCGAAGACATTTGTTGTCGCGGGAGGTAGGCAGGCGAAAGCAATGGGGAAGAAGGTCATCTACGAGGAAGTGGCGGAAGTGACGGCGGAGTATGCGGCCCAGCCGGAGCATCAGTCTTTCGTGAGCGCGTCGAATCTATGCGATTGCGTAGTTGCGTATTGCATGCAGCAGGTCACGGACATTCGTAGATACTTTCGATATGACGGGGAGGCGGTTATCGTAGAGCAATGGGCCTACGGTGACGAGGAAAGACTGCTGCGCCTTCGCGTGAGAGAGCGTGGCGCGACAGGGGATTACGTGACCCTAGGATCGCTGTGCCGATTGGGCGCGGAGAAGGGCTTAGACACACTGCTGGTTGGCTTTGCTGAGGCTCGGAAGGAGGTCGGGAATCTCAGACTGAGAATTGCCGGTCAGGGTGCGCTCGAGGAAGCGCTACGCAAGCAGGCGAGGGAGCTGGCCGTGGCCGAGTTCGTCGATTTCGTGGGCTATGTACCGGATAAGGTCGACTTTTACGCGTCGATAGACGTGTTTCTCATCACCTCGCGGGAGGAGGGAGGACCGATCACAGGTGTGGAGGCAATGGCGTCAGGGCTGCCCATCGTGAGTACGCCGGTTGGCGCCATGCCGGAACGACTGAAGGACGAGGTCGACGGGCTATTCTTTCCGGTCGACTCGGTCGAAGGTTTGAGCTCCGCTATCGTTCGGCTTTCTCGGGATCCAGTACTTCGAAGGAGCCTGGGGCTCGCCGCCCGGCGCCGTTACAGGCTTCGTAATCACTCCGGGCTCTGCACGGCCAGAATGCTTGCGGTATGGGAGTCATTAGGGCGGACGTAAGCATTTTATCATACGCGGCTTATCTCTGTGCCTCCAAGGTCTGCTGCTGGTTTTCCGAGTTCATCGCGGCGGGAATCCCTATGCGTGTTGGGGCCCATGAGCGCGCGACACCGAGCTGTGACCATAAAGGAGAACAGCATCTACGGGCCCCGTGTCGTTGGTTACGTGGTGGAGGCCAGGGCGAGTGTCAGCATTGATACTCTCGAGGATTGGGAGCTGGCCGAGAGCGTATTGCGGAATAGCGATGGTTAGGATCCGCTCGTCTATACGCGGCGCGGTTGCCCGATGGGCGCGAAGGTAGCCGGACACCACATGGCGGTGAGTCTCGAGAGTGCCGAGTCACCGGGAGCGGAAGGTCATGTCAGACCGGGTCCGTGCCTAGACGTCGCCATTCGGGTGACGAGGCTCTCCAAGCTCTACCGCATTGGGGAGAACCGGGAGAAATACAAGACGCTGCGCGACACCCTCGCCGGAATCGGCACCGCCCCATTGCGACGCTTGCGCTCCGCTGGGCCGCAGGAGCGGGCGAAGGCCGACCGGACAATCTGGGCTCTCCGGGATGTCTCGTTCGAAGTGCCGCGCGGCGAGGTCGTCGGCATCATCGGCCGGAACGGGGCGGGCAAGAGCACGCTGCTGAAAGTCCTTTCGCGGATCACCGAGCCGACCGAGGGGCGGGCAGAGATCCATGGGCGCGTGGGGAGCCTGCTGGAGGTCGGCACGGGATTCCACAACGAGCTGACCGGGCGCGAGAACGTCTTTCTGAACGGCGCCATCCTGGGCATGAGGCGCGCCGAAATCGAGGCGAAGTTCGACGAGATCGTGGCGTTCGCCGAGATCGAGAAGTTCATCGACACCGCCGTCAAGCATTACTCCTCTGGCATGTACATGCGACTCGCGTTCGCCGTGGCCGCATCTCTCGAACCTGAGATTCTGCTCGTGGACGAGGTCCTTGCCGTCGGGGACGTCATGTTTCAAAAGAAATGCATCGGGAAGATGGAGGGCGTTGCCCGCGCCGGGCGCACCGTACTCTTCGTAAGCCACAACATGGGTGCCGTTCGCTCGCTCTGCACGACCGGCATTCTCTTGGATGAAGGTCGGGTCGCCTACACAGGCGACATCAGCCGATGCATCGAGGCGTACTTCTCACAGATCGGGGCTTTTCGCTCGGAGCACGCGTCCTCAGGGGCCGAAAGCGTGCCGTCAGCGGGTTTCGGCCGCGTGGTAGTGAGGGGGAGCCGCGACAACTTGGTCTTCCAGTCCGAACCAGCAGAGCTGGAGACGAGCCTCGGAATCCGCCAGGAGGTCGGCGGCTTCAGCGTGATGTGTACCGTGAGCGACATGCACGGGCGAATGGTCTTTCACCTTCGCGAGGAGAGCCCGGCACTCGGTATCGGCAAGGTGATGCCGGGTCTCTACACGATCCGGGTAACTCTGCCACCGCTGTGGCTCAATCCAGGACTCTACTCAGCGTACTTCAAGGTTTTCGTTTGGGGGGGTCGTCAGAACGCACGCCATGTGTCCGACAAGGTACCCCTGGACGTGACCGGCGTGCACGGCTTCGAAGGCGCGCTCCTGCACCCTGCCGCGACCTGGAGCGTTCGATGGCTCGGCCCGTCCGATCCGGCCGCGCCCTAGAAGGAGTTCTTGCACACCATTTACGGGGAGCTCTGTTAACTGCCTCCAACCCCCTCGTGATACAGACGTTCCATTTTAGAAATATGCCAGCTACCGAACTTTTCTGTGGGTGACTATTCTGTGGCGTTCAAAATCCCTTTGTTTCAGCTAAATTTTGATCACAAAGAAGAAGATGCAGTTCTCGCGACTCTGCGCTCCAAGTGGATTTCTACGGGACCGAATGTCAAACGCCTCGAGGCTGCCTTTCAGGATCTTCTACGTGTCCCGAATGCTGTCGCCGTGACGAACTGCACCGCGGCGCTTCATCTGGCGCTCGAAGTGCTCGGTGTCAAGGAGGGCGACGAAGTCCTCGTACCGTCGCTGACGTTCGTAGCGACCGTGAACGCTGTCCGCTACGTAGGGGCGACGCCGGTTTTCGTGGACATCCGAGGGCCCGAGGATTTCTCGATCGACCCGGATGACCTGGAGAGCCACATCACCTCGCGTACGAAGGCCATCGTCCCGATGCACTTCGGGGGATTCGGGTGTGACATGGAACGGCTGATGGCCCTCGCTCGGCGTCACCGGCTGTTCGTCGTCGAAGATGCGGCCCACGCCCCCTGCTCGGAATATGCGGGCAAGATGCTTGGCACCTTCGGCGATATCGGAGTGTTCAGCTTCTTTTCCAACAAGAACATGACCTGCGCTGAAGGCGGCATGCTGGTCACCTCGAACGAGGAATACGCCCGACAGGCGAGGCTGCTTCGGTCTCACGGAATGACAACCCTTTCCTACGACCGCGCGCAGGGCCACGCCACGAAGTACGACGTGGTGGGCCTGGGTTACAACTACAGGATGGACGATGTCCGGGGCTCATTGGCCCTGGCCCAGTTGGAAAAGCTCAGACCCGGGATTCAAAAGCGGCTGGACAAGCGTCTCGCTTATCTCGAGGCGCTTCGGAATGTCTCGGCGATCCACATTCCGTACAGGGATTACGCGTTCGCGGCCTCCCACTACATCTTCCCGGTCGTCCTGAAACATGGAGGCCCGGCGTTCCGCGACGGCGTGAGAAGCCGACTGGCCGAAGCGGGCATCGAGACCAGCGTCCACTACCCTGCAGTGCACCGGTTCTCGTATTACGCGCCCTACACCAGGGCGCTGCCCCGCACGGAGTTCGTGGCGGATCACGAAATCACACTTCCGCTCTACGAGAGCCTGTCCGCGGACGAGATCGCCTTCATCGCGGGCACCCTCGAGCGGGCGCTCGCCGTCTAGGTCATGGAAGATCTCCCGTCGATCTCGAAGCTGACCATTCTCGTGAACAACCCGGAGGGCTGGGTCCAGCCGCTGGCGAGACGGTTCGTCGAAAAGTTGTCGAAGTCTTACCGCGCAACCTACGTCGAGCAGACGTCGGACGTGCCGGAAGGGGACGCGGCCTTCTTCCTGGGCTGCTCGAGGATCGTGCCTGCCGAGATCCTGCAGCGCAATCGGCTGAACCTGGTGGTCCACGGGAGCGATCTTCCTAGAGGTCGGGGTTTTTCTCCGATCCCCTGGCAGGTACTGGAAGGGCGGAATCGGATCCCCGTCGTCTTGTTCGAGGCAGAAGAGGAGCTGGATTCGGGTCCTATTTACTTCCGAGACGAGATAGAGCTGGATGGAACGGAACTTCTCGACGAGATCCGCATGAAGACGTGGGGAAAAATCGAGGTCTTCATAACGCGGTTCTTGGAGAGTTATCGGACTGTGTCGCCGGTCCCCCAGGAAGGGCAGCCGAGCTTCTATCCGAAGCGGAGTCGCAAGGACGACGAGCTCGATCCCGACAAGACGTTGGCGGCGCAGTTCGATCATCTGCGGATCGTCGACAATGACCGCTACCCGGCATGGTTCACTTACAGGGACCAGCGCTATATCCTCAGAATATCCAAAGAAGGCGGATGAGGCGCCTGCCCGTTCACTTTTTGTGCGATGCGAATGCATCGGTTGGCTTCGGCCACCTCAGTCGGTGCCTCAAGCTGGCCTTCAGCCTGCGGAGGTCCCGCGCGATCCGGTTCGGGGGCAGATTCTCGGCCGAGGCAAGGAAGCGCATTTCGCAACACGGGTTCTCCGTCGAAGAGCCATCGGCTCGGAACTCGGGAGGCCTGGCTGTCGTCGACCTCATGTTCGACAAGGAGGACATGGATTACTACGACCTGCCGCGCCTCGCGCGGATCCGGAACCGATTCCAGAGGGTCGTCGTTTTGTCCAGCGCCATGACGGTTCCGGATGATCTTCCGGTCGACGCCGTGATCGGGCACGTGTTGCAGGGCGGCCGGGCGGCGCGAAGCCCTTTCCGGGTTCTTGCCGGGCTCGATTATTCACCGGTGGCCGCGGAGTTCCGGAGGAGCCGGGCACGCCGCGCCGAGGTGCGGAAAGACATTGGCCGCATCTTCGTGGGCTTCGGCGCTTCGAGAGACGTCCACGGCTTGGAGAGAGTCCTGGATGCCCTCGCTCTGTGGGGCTTCTCGGGAGAAGTGGATGTGTTGTTATCGCCGTTTCATCGACGGTTCGAACCCTCGCTCGGCCGGCGGAAGGCGCCGTATCGCCTGCGCATCCATTCCGACGTGCGTTCGGTGGCCCCCCTGATGCGAAGGGCGGACGTCGCGTTCGGAACGTACGGGAACATCACCTTCGAGGCGTTGTGCCTGGGAACCCCTTTTCTTGCCGTCGCCGTCAAGGATTTCCAGCTCGCTTACGCGAGACGGTTGGAAAGGCAAGGGCTGCTCGTGTGTCTCGGCAAAGCCTCGGAGTTGGATGCCGCGAAGGTTGTCCAGGCCCTGAAATCGTTGACGCGAAGAAAGAGGGAAACGTTGAGTCGGCGAGGGCGTAGCTCGGTCGACGGGCTCGGAATCGAGCGCATCCGCCGGGTGATCGAAAGCGAAGCGCTCCGGGTCGAGAGCGTGTAGGGAAGGGCGATTGGAGTGGCGGCGATGGAGAAGTTGACGATCGCGGGGCGGGTCGTCGGGCCGGGCGAACCGCCGTGGGTGATCGCGGAGATCGGCGCAAACCACAATGGAGACATGGCGCTCTGCCGCCGCCTGATCGACGCTGCGCAGGAAGCGGGAGCGGACGCGGTGAAGTTCCAGTCGTGGTCCAGGGAGTCGCTCGTCTCGCGAGCGGAGTACGCGCGGAACACCCGCTACGCGAAGCTCGACCCGGGGGCGCTGGGCCTGGAGCAGGAGATTCAGCGCTATCAGCTCACTCCGGAGCAGCACCGCGAGGTCGCTGCGTATTGTCGGCAGAGGGGTATCACGTTCTTTTCGAGCTGCTTCTCGGCCCGAGAGGTGGAGTTGCTCGCGTCTCTGGAAGTGCCTGTTTACAAGGTGGCCTCCATGGACGTGAATCACCTGCCGTTGCTGGACGTCGTGGCGGCGACGGGCAAGCCGGTCGTCCTGTCGACGGGTATGGCGACGCTTGGAGAAATCGAGCGGGCGCTGGAAAGGCTCCGCCGCGGCGGCGCCGGTGGCGTGGCCCTGCTCCACTGCGTGTCGGTTTATCCCTGTCCTCCGGCGGAGGTCAGGCTGCGCAACATCCCGATGCTTGAGCAGACCTTCGGAGTGCCGGTGGGTTTTAGCGACCACACGCTCGGAGTCGCCCTGGCTCTGGCGGCCGTGACCCTCGGCGCTGCGATTCTCGAGAAGCACTTCACGGTCGATAAGGCGCTGGAGGGCTGGGATCACGCCATGTCCACCGATCCGGCGGAGTTCTCCGCCATCGTGCGCGGGGCCCGCGCAGTGCATGAGGCGCTTGGCAGCAGCGAGCGGGTGCTCGGGCCGGCTGAGCTAGCGAATCGCAAGATCTTTCGGCGTCGCGCCGTGGCGCGCCACCCCTTGAAGCGAGGGACCCAGCTGGCTGCAGGTGACCTCGAATTCAAGCGGCCGGGTACGGGGATCGCGCCCGACGAGGTCGCGTTTGCCGTCGGCCGTGTACTCGCCCGCGACGTTGCGGCTGAGGAGGAGCTCGAGTGGAGCGATCTCGGTTGAACGCCTGGCCGCCGGGCACACGATGCGTTCCGGGAGCCTGGGCAGTTCTGGCGTTGCTTCGCCGGATCCGAGCCCTGAAAGAGAACTTCTCTCTTGGGGGACATTATGCGTGAGGATGAATACCGCAAGCGCCTCGCGAGCGCGCTGATCGATCCCAGCGCGACGATCAACCAGGCCATAGAACGCCTCGAGCAGGCCGGGACTCAGGCGCTTTTGCTCGCCAGCGGTGACCGGCGATTGCGCGGGCTCCTGGTTGACGGTGACGTGCGCCGCGCCTTGATCCGCGGCGTCTCCTTCGATCAGCCATGCAGCTCGATCGCGACGAAAGAACCGATCTGCATCGCGGAGGGGACACCCGCCGCGGAGGCATTGCAGATCATGAACAAGAACGACATCAATCATCTTCCGGTCGTCGACGCCGCCGGGGATCTAACCGGCCTCTTGCTCCGTCGAGATCTCAGCGGAGAACACCGATTGGACGTCTCGGCCATCATCATGGCGGGCGGCTTCGGCACGCGCCTGCGTCCGCTAACGGACCAGCTCCCCAAGCCTATGCTGCCGGTCGGTGACCGGCCTCTCTTGGAAAGGACGATCGAGCGCCTGCGCGACGCGGGTATTCGCAGGGTCAACGTCACGACCCATTACCTTGCCGAGCAGATCACGCGTCACTTCGGAGACGGCGGCTCAATGGGCGTAGAAATCCGCTACGTTCCCGAGGAACAGCCGCTGGGGACAGGTGGCGGGCTCAAGCTCATCGACGCACCCGCTGAACCCTTTCTCGTGATCAACGGAGACATCCTGTGCGGCATCAACTACCGCGACCTCGTCTCCTTTCACCGGAAGTCGGGTGCAGAAGCGACTGTCTGCGTCCGCAAATACGACATGCAGGTGCCGTATGGCGTCGTCGAATGCGAGGGAATGTGGCTGCGTGCCATGCGCGAAAAGCCATTGGTGAGTGTTTTCGTCAACGCCGGCATCTACCTGATCGAGCCAGCGCTTCAGCGTTACATTCCCGAGGGGCGGAGGTCCGACATGACAGACCTGATCAACCTGCTCGTCGCGAACGGGCACCGCGTCGCGACCTTTCCGATCGTGGAGTACTGGCTCGATGTCGGGCAACCTGAGGACTACGCGCGGGCGCAGCGTGACGTCAAGGCGGAAAAGATTCGATGAACGTTCTGATCACGGGTGGGGCCGGCTACCTCGGCGCGACCTTGGCGCCGCGGCTGCTGGCTGCGGGGCACTCGGTTCGCGTTTTCGATGCCTTGCTTCATGGGGGAAGCGCGCTTCTGCCAGTTTGGTCCCATCCCCGATTCGAGTTCGTCCGGGGGGACGTCCGCGACCGGGCGACGGTCGCACGGGCGCTCGGCGGCATCGACGCCGTCGTCCACCTGGCGGCCATCGTCGGGGACCCGGCCTGCGCGAAGCAGCCGGCGCTGGCCCGTGCAGTCAATCTGGAGGCGTCCCTCGAGTTGCTCGCCGAGAGTCGGCGGCAGAAGGTTTCCCGCTTCGTCTTTGCGTCGACCTGCAGTAACTACGGGAGGATGAAGGAGGCAGACGCCTACGTTGACGAGGGCTCGGAACTCGCGCCGGTTTCGCTCTACGCGGAGACAAAGGTTGCCGTCGAGCGCGCGATCCTGGACATCTTGCCTATGAGCGGTTTTTTCACGACCGTGCTGCGGTTCGCTACGCTCTACGGAGTCTCGCCCCGGATGCGCTTCGATTTGACCGTCAACGAATTCACGCTGGAGATGGTGGGTCGCGGGCGGCTGGTTGTCTTCGGCGAACAGTTCTGGCGGCCTTACATCCACGTGGCGGACGCGGCCCATGCAGTAGAGCTGGTTCTGGCGGTCCCCGCCGCCGTGGTTGGCGGAGAAGTCTTCAACGTGGGTGCAACCGAGGAAAACTATCGGAAGCTCGACATTGTTGAACTCGCCCGCCGGCATGCCCCCGAGGCCGTCGTGGAGTTCGTGAAGAAGAAGGAGGACCCACGCGACTACCGTGTCTCCTTCGACAAGGTGAAGGGACGGTTGTGCTTCGGACTGACCAAAACTGTTTCCGATGGCATCACCGAGGTTGCGCAGTTGGTGCGCGATGGTGTGCTTTCGGACCTTGACAGAGCAGAGTACCGAAATTGATCCGAGCAGGCGCTGTAGACGTCACGGCACGCACCGTCACAGGCGCGGTGATGAGGCTCCATCTGGGAGAGTGTCCATGACGGCGGAACATGGGCCTGAAAAAGCGGTCGCGATCATTCAGGCCCGGATGAGCTCGAACCGCTTGCCGGGGAAAGTGGCGCTCGACATCCATGGGAAGTGCCTGCTCGAGCGGGTGATCGGCCAGGTCCGGCGGGCGCGGACGGTGGACGAGATCGTCGTGGCGACGTCGACTTCAGCCGAGGACGAGATCGTCGAGCGGATCTGCCGACGGCTGTCGATCGACTGCTACCGGGGCTCGCTTTCTGATGTTCGTAGCCGGTTCGTTGCCGTGGGACGAGAGCGGGACGCGGCGATTGTCGTGCGCGTTACCGCGGACAACCCGCTAACAGAGCCGGCGTTCATCGACGCGATCGTCGGAGCTCTGCAAAACGATCCGACGATGGCCTTCGCCATGATGGCGGAGGATCGGATTCCTGACGGTTCGCAGGCCGAGGCCTTCCGGATGCAGGCGCTCCTCGATACGCTGACCTGGGACGACGCGGATTACAGCCGGGAGCACGTCACACCGGCTCTCCGGCGCGGCAGGGCGGTGCGCGTGGTCGAGCCTGCTGCTGAGTTCGACCTCGGAGACTACTTCGTGGGGATCGACACATTCGACCACTACGTGCACATCAATCGACTCTTTGACCACTACGGCGAAGGGGCCGACTTGCTGAAGGGGCTGATCGCCGATGTGCGGCGCGAGCGAGCCGAGGCCGGCCGGACATCCGCAGCGGCGGCCGTATGAGAGTCTACAGTCGGGTCGCGGACTTTTTCAAGAGGAACGGTTTCCGGTGAAGCGACAGCTGCTGAAGGCGGGATGCTTTGTGAAGCCGCCGTTGCGGCGATTCGATTTCGACGCGCACGCGTTGCGCGGGACCGACTTCTACGGCTCGATCCTGAGGTATCGCACCGAAATGCTGAAGCGGCATCGAGGCCGGATCCAGAGCCCCGAGGAGTACCGGTGCCTCCTGTGCCACGGGCGGGAAGGCTCGCCCCTCATCGAGTGGGAGGCAGGCTACCAGGTCATCCAGTGCGCGCGGTGCGACTTTTCCACGGCGAATATTGCGATCGAGAACGCAGAGGAACATGTCGCGCAGACGTATACGACGGAGCTCTACAACCAGACCTTCCAGGAGGACTACCTGGCGCAATTCGAGTATCGCAAGTCGCAGATGGGAGCCGAGCGCTACCACTACCTGATCGAGCGGCTCGACCTGGATCCGAAGGCCACGCGCGTACTGGACGTCGGGTGCGGCTCGGGCACTGTGCTGGCGGCTCTGCAGGACCGGGGGGTCAAGTGCCGGGGACTCGACGTGAATCCGGGGGCTGTGGCATTCTGCCGGAGCATCGGGCTCGACGTGGCGCAGGGAGAGCTGGCCGACGAACCGGACGCTTACTACGACGTGATCACGATGTTCGACGTGATCGAGCACCTCGCAGACCCCGTGGCGGTGCTAGGCACGGCCGTGCAAAAGCTCAAGCCCGGCCGGTATTTCGTTGCGTTCACGCCGAACATCCACTCCGTATCATACGAACTGATGGGCAACGCGCAGAACACGCTTCTGCCGTTCGAGCACATCGGTTTCTTCAGCCCGAAGGCCTTTGAGTACGCGGCGGCGCAGATCGGCGCGACCGTCCACACTCTCGACGTCTTCGGGCTCGACGTCATGGACTACCTGTTGATGAAAGAGCATGAAGACGGCCATCCGTACACCGCCCGCCTGCGGGAGATGACCTCCTGGTTGCAGGCATGCGTGGACCGGCTGAGCCTGGGCAACCACTACCGCGTGACCCTGCGGAAGGGTCGATGAAGGGTCGGACCTCTCGATTGCGGAGCCTTCTCGAGCCATGACGCATTCCGACCCCACTTTGCTCGCGCGGATGGCCGCCGCGGAGAAGTACGGCGCCGAGTACTTCCGCAACCGCCAGGGCAACGACCCCATACGTCTCGAGATGTTTGCTCGGGAAAAGCGCATTCTCGAGCGACGCCTCGACGCACAGCACTTCCTCAAGGGCCGCGTGCTCGACATCGGCTGCTCGACGGGCGAGTTCCTGAAAGCCATCGGCTGGCAGATGACGAACGCGTGGGGTATGGAGGTCGCCGAATTCGCAAAGCAGCAAGCGCGGAGCATTGGCATCTCGTTCGACAAGGATGTCTTCAGCGAGAAGGACTTCTTCGACCTGGTGATCCTGCGCGGAACGATCCAGTACCTGCCGAGTCCCTTCGAATACCTTTACGCCTCCCACCGCTGCCTGAAGCCGGGCGGATACCTTTTTCTGACGGCCCCGAATACGAATTCCCTGTATTACCGTCTGTTCAAGACGTTGCCCTTTCTCGAAGAGGAGCTTCACTTCTGGATTCCCTGCGACACCTCGCTCCGGATGGTGCTGCGAAACTGCGGTTTCCGGAACGTGGAGTTTACCTATCCCTATCTCGATTCGCCGTACGCGAAGCCGGTGCAAGATCATCTCAAGTTCCTCGCCAAACTCGTGCTCCGGACGAATCATCGATTCCCCTTTTGGCGCAACATCATGTGCGTCATTGCGCAAAAGTAGGATGCGTCCCCGGCCAATAACCCTTTGGGCCGGCGGTCAACGACTTCGCTCGGAGGTCTGAGTGTCATCGAGCATCATCCAGGATTCTCAACGCGGTGCTGTTGTGCGCCGCTGGAACCGCGGTGACCTCGTCCGGGCCCTCCGCTCCGTGGGCATAGGCCAGGGAGACATCGTCTACTTCCAGGTCTGCCACGAGACGCTAGGTCCGGCGGAGGGGGTGGCGACCGATGCCGAGCTCTGCCAACTCCTGTATGCGGGGCTCTTGGACGTGGTCGGCCCAACGGGGACGATCCTTGCCCCCTCCTACACGTTCTCGTTCTGTCGCCAGCAGGTCTTCGATCCTGCCGAGACGCCGACGGTCGTCGGGCTCTGGAACACATTCACGGCCTTTCCCGAGTTCCTTCGGCGGCTCCCGGGTGCGGTTCGCTCGTGCGATCCGATCTTTTCGAACGCAGGTGTCGGACTCCGTGCGGCGGGACTGCTGACCCGCGTCCCTCCCGTGTGCCTCGGTGAAGACAGCATCCATGCACGCCTGCGGCGCGTGGGCGGAAAGATCTGCATCCTCGGCGTCGGTTTGTACGAGGCCATATTCCGGCACTACGTGGAGTCCGTCTGCCGGGTCCCGTGGCGGTTCGACAAGTTGTTCACGGGGAGGATCCGGGAGAACGGAGTCGAGCGCAAGGAGGGATGGCTCTACAACGTCCGCATTGGCGCGCCGAACGGAAACCCCGCGGGCGAAGCTCTCGAAGAGCTGGCGAGGAAATCCGGCGTGTGCCGGGTGGCGACGGTCGGCGCGGGCGAGATGGTTGCCGTGGAAGCTGAGCAGTACTTTCAGCTCGCGTCCCGAGAGCTTGCCCGGGACCCCTGGTTCTCAGCGAAAGGCCCCGCGGGCGATCCGCTCGCGATCGAGGAGGAGCGCACGGGCGGACCGGCTCCCGCCGCGCCCCTGCCGCCCAACGCGACGATGGAGCAGATCGTCGATTCCCTTTGGCAGCTCCCGCGCGACATCCTGTCGAACGGATACGACGCCGCTTTGAAGGCGCTCTCGAGCCAGGTTCCGATGACGATCCACGAATACCCGACGGGGATGGCCGCCTGGACCTGGGTCGTGCCGGAGAAGTGGACATGCCGCGAGGCCTGGCTCGAGACGATGGACGGGCGGCGCCTTTTCTCGTACGCAGACCATCCGCTGCACGTAGTCTCCTACTCGCTCGCGTTCGAGGGTGTGGTGACGCGCGAAGAGTTGCTGCAGCACCTGCACGTGCACCCGCGGATCCCCGAGGCGATCCCTTTCATCTTCAAGTACTACGAGCGCGACTGGGGCCTCTGCTGCAGCCAGGTTCAGCGCGACGCGCTGACAGACGAAAAATACCGCGTCGTGATTCGGTCGACTTTCAGCTACGCGACGTTGAAGGTCGCGGAGATCGTCGTCCCCGGCGCGACCGAGGACACGGTGGTTCTCGACTGCCACCTTTGCCACCCACACATGGTCAACGACGACATCACGGGCGTGGCGGTCGCGATCGACGTCGCCCGTGCGCTCCGGGCGCGAAAGGACCTGCGTTATACCTACCGAATCCTGATCGTGCCGGAAACGATTGGCACGGTCGCCTACCTTTCCCAGAACGAACACCTGATACCGCGCATGAAGGCAGGCCTTTTCCTCGAGATGCTTGGAAAGAAGCATCCTCACTCTCTCCAGAGCTCGCTCTTCGCCGGCTCCGAGGCGGACCTGTGCTTTGGACAGGCGCTCGCGGGGCACGACCCGAAGGGCTGGGTCGGCGCTTTTCGAATGGTCATCGGAAATGACGAAAAGCAGTTCAACGGGCCCGGCGTCCGGGTGCCGATGCTCTCGCTCTCACGCGTCCTACCGCGGAGCGATCCGGACCACCCCTATCGCGAGTACCACTCCAGCCACGACACGCCGACGATTATTGCGACGAAGAGCCTCGAGGAGTCCCGCGACCTCGTCCTCGCGATGCTCGACACCCTTGAGGCGAACCGCGTCCCCGTAAACCGATTCAAGGGCGAGGTCTTCTGTTCTCGATACGGGCTTCACGTGGATTGGTACAAGGACCGCGAGGGCCACATGGCGTTCTTTTCGATCATGGACCGGATCGATGGAACGCGATCGGTTGCCGAGATCGCCCGTGAACTCGGGATTTCCTTCGAGAGAGTGCGCCGGGTTGTCGAGGAGCTCGCGAAGTGCGACCTGGCGTTTCTGCGATGAAAGAACAATGACCACAGGCACGTCGACCATCAGCGGCCGCCGGATTGCGATCGGGGCCCGCTACGAAGGGATGGAAGTCGTCCAGCCGACGGCCGAGCATCCGATTCGTCGCTGTACGGCGCTCGCGGCCAGCCAAGTCGCGCTCTCGGGCGACGACCTGCGCGAGAAGTCGGGGTTCGTAGCTGAGGCGCGGGACCTGAAGACGATGACGCAGGGCGGCGGCGACCCAGGGTTTGCGGCCCGACTCGAGAACGCTCTCGCGGTGACGGAGCTTTGCGAGGCACTGACCCGAGTGCAACTGTGCGACTCTAATCCAAATGTGTGCGGCCACTGAGCCCGGATAGTCAAGGAATCACGAGCATGCGGCGACGCGTTGCCTTGATCGTTGATCACCCTGAGCGGGATCTGGCCGGGATTGTTCTTCTCGCCCACGAGCTGAGCCATCGCGGGATATCCTGCCATCTCGTCCCACTGAACCGTCAAGAGCGCGAGCTCTGGACCCTGGCGCCCGACTTCGTGCTACTCAACTACACCCGCCGCGGAACGGAAGCGCTGGCACAGCGGCTTCTTGACGCAGGCATCGACTTCGGGCTTCTGGATACGGAAGGTGTCATCTGGACGGGTGAGATCGGCCCGGACGGTTCTATTCGGGCGGGATTCGAGAAGTACACGGAGCTTCTCTGGCGAGACCCGTCGCTGCTGAAGCGGGCCAGCGTCGTCTGCACGTGGGGGCCGCGGCTGGCGGAGCATCTGGCGAGTGGCGGCTGGTTCGCCCGGAAGCAGCTCATCCCGACCGGATGTCCCCGCTTCGATTTCTATCATCCGCGGTGGCGGCCCGTGTGCGATACCCGTCCGGGCCATGAGTCCGAGAGGCCGCGTCAGATCCTGATCAACACCTTATCTCCGACAGTCAATTCGAGGCTGGTTCCGGTTTCGGTCAACGAGATGGAGCTGCGCGACGTCCTCGGCTGGCCAGTGGAGCGAATCCGGCAGTATCTCGACGCGGAGCGTGGAGCGATCCGCGGGTTGATCGAGGTGGCCAGACGACTGGCGCACGATTATCCAACCCTGGAGATCCTCCTCCGCCCACACCCGTTCGAGGACGAGGGGGTGTATCGTTCTGCCCTTGGAAATCTCAAAAACGTTCGAGTCGACGGATCCGGACCCGTCTATTCACGAATCTTCGAATCCGCCGTGCTGATCGCCCGCGGTTGTACGACGGCGGTAGAGGCCGCCATGGCTGGCGTGCCGTCGCTGTCGCCTCAGTGGATTCCGGGGCCCTATGTGAACCCTATTTCGGAGGCGACTAGCGTCTCCTGCGGAGACTACGAGTCTTTGAAGTCGTACATCGACGAGATTTTCGCTGGGCGATATCAACCTTCGCCCGACTTAAATCGGGCGGTCGAAACCGTGCTTGGCGACTGGTTCCATGGGAGCGATGGATTGGCGCACCGGCGCGTCGCTGACGCGATCGTCTCGCGGCTTGCTGGGCCACGACGCGTGAACGAGGAGCTCTGTGCGCGTTTCCTACGGGCGCACGAGAAGGTGCTTCGAAGCCGTCGGGGGCTCGGACACGCTGTCCGGCGAATCCTTCGCCTGCCCCCCGATTGGTGCTTCCGAAGAATGCGCGTGGTGCCGTCTCCAGGCAAGACGGTCAAGTATTTTGGAGCATCAGATGTCGAACGACTCGTCAAGAGGCTAGCTCTCGTCTCGGGAAAAACCGGGGGTCTGGCAGCGGAGCCGACAGTCCGGCTCGTCGGCGGAATACCGCCCGGACAGGAGAAGGAGATGCGGTCTGTCACGCTGGACCCCGGCTCGGCTGGCGCCGGGAGAAAGCCGATAAGCGGTAAGGCGCTAGTTTGAGCACGTTAGCCATCATTCCCGCACGTGGAGGTTCGAAGGGATTGCTGCGAAAGAACCTTCGGTGCGTCGGTGGCAAGCCGTTGGTCGTACGCGCCATCGAGCAGGCGCGAGCAGCTCGGAATCTGGATGATGTCGTCGTGAGCACCGACGATGCCGAGATCGCAGCGGTCTCGGAGCAGGCCGGCGCCGAGGTATTGCGGCGGCCAGTCGCGCTTGCCACCGACCGGGCGCCGACTCTTGCCGTGTTGCAGCATGTCCTCCACACCCGCAATTTCAGGGAGATGCCGGCCAAGGTCGTCACGCTGCAACCCACATCGCCACTTCGGTGCGCGTGGCAGATTGATGAAGCGATCACGTTATTGACGTCTGATTTCGACGCCGTAGTCAGCGTATGTCCGGCCAGTCACTCTCCGTACAAAATGTTCTCGATCGTGGGCGATGCACTGCGGCCACTGCTCGATGGAACCTTGGCTCCCGGCATCGCCCGCCAGGACCTGCCGATCGCCTATCAGGAAAACGGCGCGGTCTATGTGACGTGGACCAGAGTGATCCTCGAACAAAACTCGATCTGGGGCAAGCGGACAAAGCCGTTCGTCATGGACACCGAATCGTCCGTAGATATCGATACGGCCTTCGACCTGATTCTAGCGGAGACCATCCTTTCGACACGCCAACATGCCAAAGGTGAATGATGGACGCGACTCTGCGGATTGACGGTCGCTCCGTGGGCCGGGGCTACCCGCCCCTCGTTGTGGCAGAGATCGGAATAAACCACGAGGGCAGCATCGACAAAGCCATCCGGATGGTCGACGACGCGGCGGCGGCGGGTTGCGAGTGCGTCAAGTTTCAATGCCACGTCATCGAGGACGAAATGATTCCGAATGACGTGGTCCCTCCGAACGCCGAGGAGAGCATCTGGAGCATCATGGCGCGCTGCGCGCTGACTGAGCGAGAGGACTTGCGGCTGAAACAGTACGTGGCTAGCAGGGGGATGATTTACCTGAGCACGCCTTTCTCCCGGGCGGCGGCGGAACGTCTGGCACGATTGGAAGTGTCGGCATACAAGATCGGTTCGGGCGAGTGCAATAACTATCCTCTCGTAAAACACATCGCCCGATACGGCCGACCCATGATCGTGAGCACGGGCATGAACGACATCGCGTCGATAACACCGACGGTCGCCATATTGCGGGAGGCTGGCGTTCCGTTCGCGCTTCTTCACTGCACGTCGATGTATCCAACGCCGTACAGCTTGGTCCGGCTGGGCGCGCTGACCGAGCTGGCAAGCCGTTTTCCGGACGCGGTGCTGGGGCTCAGTGACCATTCGCTCAAGAACTACACTTGTTACGCGGCGATTGCCCTCGGAGCCAGCATTCTCGAGAAGCACTTCACTTCCGACAAGACGTGGCCGGGACCGGATGTTTCGATCTCGATTGATCCGCGTGAATTGGCGGAGCTGGTTGACGGGGCCGAAGCCGTCCATTCGGCTCTAGGAGGCTCGAAGACTGTGCTTGCGGAGGAAGGCGGGACGATTCAGTTCGCCTACGCGTGCGTCGTGACCACGCGAGAGGTTTCGCCCAACGAAGAGCTGACCCGGGAGAATGTGTGGGTGAAACGGCCGGGGACGGGCCAGATCCGGGCAGTAGAGTTCGAGAGAGTTCTTGGAAAGCGGGCGACCAGGCGGATCCCTGCGAACACGCAGTTGCAGTGGACAGACTTGGCATGACGAGTTCGGAGGGACGCCGCGAGAAAAAGGGGAGGCGGATGAAGCGGCGGCGGATTCTGTTTCTTACGGGCACGCGGGCCGACTTTGGAAAACTGAAGCCGTTGATCGAAGCTACCACCAAGACGCAGGGGTTCGAGGCAGCCATTTTTGCGACCGGCATGCACATGCTAGCCCGCTACGGGGCGACGGTCAACGAGATCCGAAAGGCGAAATTCAGGAATATCTTCACGTACATTAACCAGGATGGATGGCGCGCTACCGAGATGGATCTGGTCCTTGCGACAACCGTGCAGGGCGTCGGCCACTACGTTCGCGAGTACCCTCCCGATCTGCTCGTCGTTCACGGGGATCGGGTTGAGGCGTTGGCCGGCGCGATCGTCGGCGCGCTGAACAACATACTCGTCGCCCACATTGAGGGTGGCGAGGTGTCGGGCACGGTCGACGAGTTGATTCGGCACTCGGTGACGAAGCTTTCGCACTTGCACTTCGTGGCAAATGACGTGGCGCGGAACCGACTGTTGCAGATGGGGGAGCGCGTGAGCTCCATCTTCACGATCGGCTCGCCAGACGTGGATGTGATGCTGTCGGACCACCTGCCCAGCATCAGGGCGGTGAAAGCGAAGTACGGGATTAAGTTCGCAGACTATCTGGTGCTGCTCTATCACCCGGTCACTACGGAACTTTCGTCGTTGCGTGGGCATGCGAAGGCCCTATTCGACGCGGTGAAGGCTTCGGGAATGAAGGCGGTGGTGATTTATCCCAACAACGACGCGGGCGCCGACGTCATTTTCGAGGAAATCGACCAGGTCCGGCGAGATCCGCAGTTTCGTATCATTCCGTCGATGCGGTTCGAGTATTTTCTTGCGCTGCTCAAGAATGCCGTCGCGATTGTGGGTAACTCGAGCGCGGGCATCCGGGAAGCTCCAGTCTATGGAGTTCCGACGGTCAATGTAGGTACGCGGCAACTGAATCGCTATAGCCATGAGTCAATCGTGGACGTGCCCGAGGAGAAGAACGCGATTCTCGGGGCATTGAGGAGCCTGCCGACAGGAGTCGCGCCGTCGATGCACTTTGGAAGGGGCGAGAGCGCTCGTCTCTTTAGGGAGTGCCTGCTCAACCCGCAATTTTGGAAGACCTCTCCACAGAAGCAATTTCGAGACGTATGGCTGGGCGGCGAGGGCGGAGACGCATGAAGCCTCGTGTGGTCGTCGCCCAGCCTCTGGTTTGGGGTGTTTGCAATGTGATCCGATCGGGCTTGGCGGGGCAGTTGGGTCGGGAGTTTCGTCCCGGCTACGCGATTCCGCCGGAGGCGCGGGAGGGGTTGCCGAGGGAAGGCATTCCGGAGTCGGATACCTGGGTTCTCGAGAAGCGGGCCGCGGCCTGCGCCCACTCCGGTAATCGTCTCCACGTGGTAAATGTATGCGAGTAGGAGACAACGTAGCGAAGCGGAGCGAAGCGCTCCCGCCGTTCGGTAGGCATCGCGTCATTCTGCCGGTCTACATCCCGAGTCTCGACGAGTACTTCGCGAAGGCCATAGACGTTTTGCACCTCTGTCTCGAATCGCTGCGGCTTACGACGCAGGGAATAGCCAGCATCACTGTAATTTCGAATGGCTCAGCGCCGGCCGTAGAGGATGACCTCGTACGGCTCTATAGGGCGGGCTGGATCGACCAACTGGCCATTAATCGGCGCAATTGGGGAAAAGTCGATGCGGTGGTGGGCGCAGCGAGAGCCACGTTCGAAGAGCTTATTACGATCGCAGACTGTGATGTGCTGTTTATGCCAGGATGGATGGAGGCAGTGGAAGAGGTGTTCCGGCAGTTTCCGGAATGTGGTGTGGCTTCGCCGGCTCCGAACCCGAGATTGTCATGGTACTACGCGTCTGCGACGATTCTAGGGGCGCTTGTCAAAAGGGAGCTGGGCTACGAGAAAGTTGTGCCGGAGATTGACCTAGACCGGTTCGCAGCGAGCATCGGATCGTCGGAGCTATTCACCAAAGGTGACCGTGGAGCGCAAATGGTCGTAAAGCGGAACGGCGCGGCGGCCTGCGTGGGATGCGGGCATTTTGTCTTCACGATCCGACGAGGGGTACTGGCGGCGGTTCCGCCAGAGCCGGCGTGCGACGCACTGGGAGGGCGTGCGCACGAAATGTGGTTGGATAGGCCAGCGGATGTTCTGGGCCTGTGGCGTTTGGCGACGACGCGAGCGTACGCGCATCACATAGGAAATATGCCGGAAGCCTGGATGTATGAGGCATTGGAATCTATCGTACGAGACGGTAACGCGTTAAGTGGTGTCACTGCACCGTTACCTGACGTACGGCGAGGGTGGCCGTCGAGGGTGCCGTTGCGCCTGCGGCTTGGCCTTGTCTCGGCCCTGAGAAGGCTGAGAGTGGTGGGCATCGGCGGACGGGGCTTGCGCCGGGGCGAGGCGGAGCATGAGGCCTGAATCCCGAGGGGCCGCTGGACGTTCGGGCGGCGGCGCTCCGATGGTTGATCGGAGCATGGGAACGGTTGACGGCGGCAGTGTGCGGATGCTGGTCCTGATCCCGGACGGCGTCGGAATCCGAAACCTCGTCCTGACGGGGGTGATTGCTGAGCTGCAGCGAATCGGACGTGTCGACGCTTTTCACGACGTCCCGCCGGAGCGCTTGGGTGTATATGCGGCAGAGAGCGGGGCGGACGTCGCCTGGCACGTGCTTCTTGAGAGCCGGGAAACACCCCTCAGCTCCCTACTGCGCTACAGCCTCGATTACGCGCAGATGTACTGGGCCGACACCCAGTCGATGCGCTTCCGGCGGTCGGCTTCGATCGCGGGATCGTGGAGGCGACGAGTGCTGCACCGCGCGGCCCGGGTCGCGGGCCGTCTGGCAGGGTCGCCCCGGGGCGTTCGCCTTCTCGGACGATGTCACAGTCTGCTGGCCTCCCGCGGAGAGAACGTGCGAGAGTACCGTCGCCTCCTCAACAGCATCTCCCCGTCGATTCTCGTTTGCTCCCACCAGCGGCCCCCGAGCATCATCGGCCCGGTGTTGGCCGCGAGGTCGCTGGGCATCCCGACGGCGACCTTCATCTTCAGCTGGGACAATCTGACCAGCAAGGGCCGGATTGCCGCTCCCTTCGACCATTACTTCGTCTGGAGCGATCAGATGCGGCGCGAGTTGCGCCGCTACTATCCCGACGTCGAGGACGATCGCATTCATGTCGTCGGGGCTCCTCAGTTCGAGCCGTATTCCGACGCGTCTCTGCTCTGGTCCCGAGTGGAGTTCTGCCAAAAGATTGGAGCGGACCCGAAGAGACCACTGATCTGCTATTCAGGGGGAGACACGGGAACCTGTCCTGAGGATCCCCTTCACGTCGGGGTGCTGATGGATCTCGTCCGCCGCGGTCGTGTCCCTGGAAACCCGCAGGTCCTCCTTCGGCCCGCTCCTGTGGACGACGGGAGCCGGTATGATGATGTGCGAAGGCAGTACCCCGAGATCGTCTACCTGCCGCCCGCCTGGGTGCACGCCAGGCCGGGTGACTGGGCCAGCGTGATTCCGCTTCCTGAGGATGTGCGGCTCCTTTCCAACCTGACATATCACGCAGATGTCAACGTGAATATGGCTTCGACGATGACGTTAGACTTTGCTCTCCGAGACAGGCCCGTCGTGAACATCGCGTTCGACGTCGGAAATCCACCTCCATTTGGTATCCCGTTGTGGGAGTTCTTCTATCGCTTCGAGCATTACCGTCCGGTCGTGGAGATGGGCGCCGTCCGATGCGCCCGCTCGCCGGAGGAGTTGGCGGATCATCTGAACGCATACTTGGATGACCCGTCTCTCGATTCGGACGCTCGGCGCCGGCTGGTGGAGTTCGAGGTCGGAGTTCCCGTGGGGCAGGCCAAGGGCCACATCGTCGAGGCGATCAGAACGATTGCGCGGGAGAAGTGAGGCCCATGCACATCTGTTTTCTCTGTGACGAGTACCCCCCGGGTCTTCATGGCGGGATCGGTAGCATGACGCAAACGCTGGGTCGCGCCTTCGTCCGGCGAGGTCACAGCGTGACGGTCCTGGGGATGATGAGGGCTCAGCCGGCGGGAGAGACGGACGACAATGGAGTGCGGGTCATTCGCCTTCCCCATGCGGCTCTGGCGCGAACCGGCTTCGTCGTTAACGGCCACCGGCAAAGGGTCACGTTGAAGAGGATCCAGAGGGAACGGCCAATCGACCTCGTGGACGGACCCGAGGGGAGTCTCGCCGCCTTGCCGCGCTCCTTTGTAGCACCCAAGGTCATCCGGATGAACGGAGGCCATCATTTCTTTGCAACGACTCTGGGGAAGGCACCGAGCCCGTGGCGTGGCTGGCTGGAGCGGCGTTCCTTCCAGCGTGCCGATTACCTGTGTGCGGTGAGCGAGTTCGTCGGCGAGACGACGCGACGCCTCTTGCGGCTGGGAAATCGGCCCATCGAGACGCTGCGCAACCCGATCGACACGTCTCGCTTCGCCCCAATGCCGGACGTCCCGGAAGAAGAGGGGCTCATCGTTTTCGTCGGCACCGTCTGCGAAAAAAAGGGCGTGCGACAACTCGTCGAAGCTATGAGTCGAATCGTCGAGGCGGTGCCGACCGCGCACCTCTGGATCGTAGGACGAGACTGGCGTGACCCCGAGTCCGGTACTTCCTTTACGGAGAAGCTCCGGGGCTCGATTCCGCATGGCATCGAATCGAAGGTGGTGTTCCGGGGGCCCGTGGCGCAAGAGGATCTCCCGCAGATCCTCGCTCGGGCCTCGGTGTGCATCTACCCGTCCCACATGGAGGCTTTGCCCATCGCCTGGCTGGAAGGCCTTGCTATGGGCAAGGCCGTCGTCGCGGCGAGTACAGGACCTGGGTCCGAGGTGATCGAGGACGGTATCTCCGGGCTTCTCTGCAATCCCCACGATCCGGGCTCCATCGCGGAGAGGGTGATCCTTGCGCTGCGAGATGAGCCGCTGCGGAAGCGACTCGGGGCCGAGGCACGGCGGCGTGCCGTCGATCGCTTCTCGGTCGAAGCCCTCGTCGACCGAAACCTGGCTTTTTACGCCCGCTGCATCCGTGACTGGAATGCCAGGACATAACATCCAGAAGCTGCTGGTGGTATCGCACGTGGTCCACTACGAGCGCGGCGGCCGGATTTACGCCTATGGACCCTACGCCCGCGAGATCGACATCTGGGCAGATCTCTTTCCCCGGCTCGCGATCGCAGCACCCGTTCGGTCGGAGGATCCTCCCGGAGACTGCATTCCGTTCACCTGCTGCAACATCGAGCTGATTCCACAGCGAGAAACAGGCGGAACGAGCGTTTCCGCGAAGACTCGTCAGATTCTGGCCGTTCCGTCACTACTGTTCGGACTCGGGCGGGCGATGGCCTCCGCCGACGCGATTCACGTGCGATGTCCCGGGAATCTGGGGCTCTTGGGCGTGATCCTGGCGCCTTTGTTCTCGCGGTACCTCGTAGCGAAGTACGCCAGCCAGTGGACCGGCCCCGCGGAGACATGGACCGTTTCCCTTCAGAGGGTGCTTCTTCGCTCGCGATGGTGGCGCGGACCTGTCACGGTATACGGAGACTGGCCGGATCAGCCGGCACACATCGTGCCGTTTTTCACGTCGATTCTCGATGGCGCGCAGTTGGCCCGAGCCAGGGCAGCGGCGAAGTCGACGCGACCCGCCGGTCCCCTCCGCGTCCTCTACGTGGGTCGGCTTTCCCGTTCCAAAAACGTTCACGTGCTCATCGCGGCCCTGACAAAACTCAGGGATGAGGGCGTAAGTTTTCGTGCCGAGATCGTGGGCGACGGAAAGGAACGAGCGACGCTAGAGGCGCAGGTAGCGCGGGATGACCTGACCGCCCAGATACGACTGGTCGGGCCGGTGGGCTTCGAAGACGTCCTAGCCTTCTACGAAAATGCGGACGTGCTCGTTCTCGCATCCGAGACCGAAGGCTGGCCGAAGGCGATCGCGGAGGGCATGGCGTTCGGCCTTGTCTGTATCGGTTCGGATCGCGGGTTCGTTCCGCAGATGCTGGGCGACGGAAGAGGCATCTGCGTTGCCCCGGGGGATGCCTCGGCATTGGCTGCCGCGATCCGCGGTGTCGCGGCGGCTCCCGAGGCGTACGACCCGATGCGGCGCGCGGCCACGGGGTGGGCGTGTCGCTATTCGCTCGAGGGTTTGCAGGATTCGCTTCGTGAACTCTTCAGAACTCATTGGGGGTGGGAGGCCGGAGAGGTCAAGCGCCTCCGGCACCTGGATGCGACGGGCGGTCTCTGACCCGGACCGGGGCGACGGAGCCCTGCGGCCTTTAGTGGCGATGCGATCGGCTGCCTTTCGAGGGGCTTGGGGACCGCAGCGGAGGGTGAGCGGTCTTTCCTTCGCGGGAGCGCTGGCGTTTCTGACTGCCCACGTCGTGCTAGGCCTGAGCATCCATCAGTGGCCGGTCCTCGCCGGCTTTCATGCTGTCGCTACTCTTCTGGTTGGCCTCTGGTGGGCGCTCCTGCGGCCTCGCCCCGTGCAGGTTGCCTACGTGGGTGCCTACATCGCGGGTTGCGAGGTTTTGTGGCGGATGTCTGAGGCATCGATCTTTTGGGAGTTCGGAAAATATGCGACGTGTCTGGTTTTTGGTGCGTCGATTCTCCGCCTGGGACGACTGCGGGTACCGGCACGGATACCGGCCTACTTCCTGCTTCTTCTGCCCGGCGCGGTGCTCACAGCGGTAAGTACCTCGGCTTCAGAAGCTCGCAACCGGCTTAGTTTCAATCTGTCCGGTCCCCTGGCGCTCATGCTGGCGATGTGGTTCTTCGGGGGCCTTCGCTTGTCGCGATCCGAGATTCATCGAGTCCTCCTCGCCGTGACGGGGCCTATGCTGGGTGTGGGGGCCATCGTGGCAGCCGGGCTGGTGACAGCAGACACCGTCACCTTCGGCCACGGTTCGAGTCTCCTGGCATCCGGCGGTTTTGGGCCGAACCAAGTGTCTGCGGCATTGAGTCTGGGTGCTACCGCCGCCTTCTTGCTGGCGCAGGACGCGTTGGAAAGCCTTCGCCTTCGGGTGGTGATGTTCCTGCTCATGATCATTCTGGCGACACAGAGCGCTCTGACGTTCTCGAGGGGTGGCGTCTACATGTTGGTGGCGAGTAGTCTGGCGGGGATGCTGGTGGGGATGCGGGACATGCGGCGGGCTGCGTTGCTGTTCGGCATGGTGGCAATCACCGCAGTGCTAGTGTTGTGGGTTGTCGTGCCTGCAATGACTGCGGTCACGGGTGGCGGTATCGTCCAGCGGTTCGCCGACACGGGGCTGACCGGCAGAGATACGATTCTCCAGGCCGACCTGGAGACGTGGTGGGGCAGCCCGCTGCTCGGGGTCGGGCCGGGCGGGGCGATGGCGGGCCGGGTCTCCAGAATTGGCGCTGCGGCGGCGCATACGGAATTTTCGCGTTTGCTTGCCGAACACGGAGTGTTCGGTCTGCTCGCAATGGTCCTTCTGGGGGTTTGCGCAGTCAAGAACATCCGGAGGCGAACCGGAGGCTCCGCCGTTCTCCGTGTGACGATGATGTCCTGGAGCATTCTGTTCATGCTCGTAGATGCGATGCGGGTCGTGGCCCCCGCCTTTGCATTTGGCCTGGCTTCGATCGGCGGGATTGCTGTACTGCGAGGCGTGGCGGCCCGAGCCGGCATCGCTGAGCGAGGTCGCCGAGTAGAGGCGGTGTGAGTGGAGCGATCGGCTCTCCCGTCGGGGTGCTGCAGATGGTCGATTCTCTGGTCGCCGGGGGTCTGGAGCGTGTCGCCGTAAACCTGGCGAACAGCCTTCCGCGATCCCGGTACAGGGCCCACTTGTGCACGACGCGGCGGGACGGGCCGCTGGACGAGAACGTGTCGGCGGATGTCGAGCGTCTTCGCCTCCGCCGGTCCGGGCGCTTCGACCTCCTGGCCCTGCGCCGCCTCGTCGCCTATATCCGGGCGAATGAAATCCGGCTGATCCATGCGCACGGGACGTCGCTTTTCCTCGCGGTCCTCGCGGCGCGCTTTGCGCCTCGGCCGCCGGTGGTCTGGCACGACCACTTCGGACCGGAGGAGCGGCCCGTGTGGCTTTACGGGCCTGTGGTGCGCCGCGTCGCCGCCGTGATCGCGGTCAACGAATCTCTCGCGCGCTGGTCCCGAGCCCGGCTCGGCGTGCCCAAAGATCGCGTCTACTACATCCCGAATTTCGCTCAGGCTCCGGCCGACGTGCGGCCCGCGGAAGACCTGCCGGGCGCGAGTGGAAGCCGGATCGTCTGCGTCGCGAACCTCCGCCACCCTAAGGACCATTCGACGCTTCTTCATGCGATGAAAATCGTTCTCCGCCGGGTTCCCGAGGCGGGCCTCCTGCTCGTCGGGGAGCCGAGCGAGCCTGAGTACGTGGCCGAGGTGAGACGGTTGATCGCGGAGGAAGGTCTCGAACACCACGTGTGGTGCCTCGGCTTTCGGCCGGACGTGGCGGCTGTTCTTCGCGCGTGCGACGTGGGTGTCCTGAGTTCGACGTCGGAGGGATTCCCATTGGCGCTCGTGGAATACGGCCTGGCCGGACTCCCGGTTGTCGCCACGGCAGTCGGCCAGTGCCCGGAAATACTGTTGAACGGGGAGGCAGGCTGGCTCGCCCCGCCAGCATCTCCTGAGCAGCTGGCGGAGAAACTCGTTCACGTTCTAACCTCACCTGCGGAGGCCCGGCAGAAGTCGGAACGACTGAAGCTTCATGTGATGGAGCGATACAGCCCCACAGCGGTTCTCGAGCGGGTCTGCGCGGTCTACGACACGATCCTGGGCGAAGGCGACAAGACGACGGATCCGCGAAGTTATGCGGCGGACGGGTTGCCGGGAGCCCGGGGGAAAGGCCGACCCGTGGCTGGTTTGAGGAATGGGACGGCTCCCCGTTGAAGCTGGCCCTCTTCACGAATCGGTTTCCGTCGCGAGGGGACACCTTTTTCGCTCGCGACATCCGCAGCCTTCAAGAGGCGGGGCTGAGTGTCGACGTTTTCCCCATATATCCTGAGGACCTGTACGGCGGCTGCGTGAACCTCGAGACGTTCAGCGAGACGGAACGTGATCCGCGTGTCTGAGCCGTGCTTGTCTGACCGCCCGGCTCTGCTTTTCGTTGGAAGCATGCTCCCGTCGTCTGTCGGCGCGAAGAGTCAGGACGAGGAGGTTGCGCGGCGACTGGCGTTGGCCGGGTGGAGGATCCTGACAGTCTCGCACCGGCTGAGCCGTGTTGGTCGCGTCATCGACATTCTCCTCTCGATCTGGAGATGGCGTCGCCGGTATGACATTGCCTGCGTTAGTGTCTTCAGTGGGCTCGCGTTTCGCTGGGCAGAAGCGGCTTGCTTCGTTTTACGTCTTCTGGGCAAGCCGTACGTTCTCGTCCTTCATGGTGGCAATCTCCCCGCGTTCGCCCGCGGGGCGGCGAAGCGCGTTCGGCGTCTGTTCGAGTCGGCGGTCGCGGTGACGGCGCCGTCGCATTATCTCCTGGAGACAATGCGACCCTTCCGGAACGACCTGCTCCTGGTTCCGAACGCGCTCGGGACACGCTCCTTTTCGTTCCGCCCGCGTGAGACGCCGGCGCCACGTCTCATTTGGGTACGCGCCTTTCACGAGATTTACAATCCCACCGTCGCGCCGCGTGTCGTTGCGGCGCTGGCTCCGAAGTGTCCCGCCGTCCACCTCACGATGGTCGGGCGGGACAAGGATGGGAGCCTCTCGCGTGTCAAACGGATCGCGTCGGAGCTTGGTGTCGCGGACCGGATTGAGCTTCCCGGGTCCGTGCCGAACGCTGAGATCGGAGCATGGCTCGACAGGAGCGATGTGTTTTTGAATACGACGAACGTTGACAATACCCCGATCAGCGTTCTCGAGGTTCAGGCCGCAGGCCTCTGCGTCATAAGCACGAACGTGGGTGGGCTCCCATACCTTCTCGAGGACGGAAAGGACGCTCTTCTCGTCCCGCCGGACGATTCCGCGGCGATGGCTGAGGCGGTTCGGCGGTTGTTTGTGGAGCCGGGCTTGGCAGCCAGCCTGTCGCGAAATGGGCGGCTGAAGGCGGAGAAGTTCGACTGTGAGCCTCCCCCCTTTTGGTGGACATCCCAGCAGGCGCGAGAATGCGCCAGGA
>OCZT010000576.1_pt1 | contig 36696 bp, 36 predicted proteins | sample 1539031 | NCBI WGS metagenome assembly OCZT01 (sample SAMEA3539308, study PRJEB22396) | soil metagenome | biome: tundra; feature: field; material: soil | place: USA | collected 2010-05 | depth 0.15 m | reverse complement strand
GGGCGGTCCTTGGACGCCGTGGCCCTGGCCTCCGCAGCGCTCAGGTCGCGCACCACCGCGGGCACGGTCTTGCGACCGGTCTGCTGTGCGGCGACCAACCGGCGGGCGCCGTCAACGACCTCGAACCGATTGCCGACAGGCCGCAGCAGCAGGGGCTGGAGCACGCCCCGTGAGCGCACGCTGGAGAGGAGCTCGCTGACATCCTGGTCGGGGTTACGACCACCTGGAAGGACGATCTTGCCGATCTCGATCTTGTCGGTCTTGGTCTCGGTCGTCGGTGAGACCAGGCCCGCGATCTCTCCGGCGGCCGGCGCGGCTGTTTCGCCTTCGGCCAGGATGCTGTCGATCTTGGATCGGAAATCTCCCTTGCGCTTGGTCACTGGGCCCTCCCTTCTATCCGTTCGAGCACTTCACTGGCCAGGTCCCGGTATGCCCTGGCGGCGTCGGAGCTCGACGCGTAGTTCAGAATCGGCACTCCTTCGAGCGACGTCTCCGCCAGCTTAACTGTGCTTTTCACCTGGCTGCTGAAAACCGACAGGTTGGGAAGGTCGCGAAGCGCCTCCAACATGTCGCGGCTGAAGTTTGTCCGCGGGTTGACGAACGTGGGCAGGATGCCCAGGACGCGAACTCCGGGGTTGAGCTGATGCCGCGCCGCCGCCAGCGTCCGCAGCACTTCCTTGAGGCCCTTGATGGCGAAGCCCGACATCTGCACCGGGACCACCACGTAGTCAGCGGCCGCCAGCGCGTTCAGGGTGTGGAAGCCGAAATTCGGAGGCGTATCGACCAGCACGTAGTCGTACTTGGTGCCGCTTTTGGTCAGGCGCTCGAGCGCGCCTCGCAGCAGAAGTTCCCGGCCGATCCCACTCGCCAACGCCGATTCAACGGCAGAAAGGTCGGGACTCGAAGGCAACAGGTCGATCTTGTACTTGCTGCTGAGGATCGCGGACCCGTCGGGCGATTCGCCGGTGAGCACCTGGAATACGGTCCGCTCAAGATGATACGGATCGTAGCCGATGCCGGATGTCAGGTTCGCCTGCGGGTCCATGTCGACCGCGAGGACCCTCTTGTAGCGCTCCGCCAGGGCGCAGGCGAGATTGATAACTGTGGTGGTTTTGCCGGTACCTCCCTTCCCGGAGATCGCGGCAATGGTTACGGTCACGGCGTAATTCTATTTTAAGTAGGGCCCAAGGAACTCGGTCAGACTCGCCGAATACCCGCAGCCCAACCGCCAGGCCGGTGTCAGGATCGACGACGTTGTCGGTGCTGCCGACAAAGGGCAGGTCAGGGAATTCGCGCGTGGAAACGAAGTAGAGCTCGGTCTTGAAGAGGTTGCCGCCGCTGGCCGCGTCGACGAGCTTGCCGAGGAACGGGATCTCGGAACTGTCGAGGGTGGAGCGGCCGGGGTTGACGGTTCCCTGCACCTGGCGGTCGCGGAAGAAGACGGCCTGCTCGTCCTGCTCGACGGTGAGCTGGGTGAGCTTGCGAATGTTTGTGTCCGGCCATTTGTAGAGGATCTGGCCCTTGGCCGCATCGGGTCGGGCGATGAACTCGCGTCTGACTTCGTTACCAAAAAGACCCATTCGGTACTCTCCTAATGGATCGCTTCTGAGCTCCGAGCATGGCATTTATACCCAGCCCGGTGGCGGGTGAAGCGTTCTTGATCCAAAACCGGCCCAGGGCGTTAACCCTGGTCGTCGTCGATGTCGTCGATTGGGAGCTCGGCCATGTGCTCGTCCGACTCCTCGGCGTGGAGTCCGCCGCACTCCTCGCAGTAATAAAGGACCCCGCGAAAACCGTCCTTGAGCGTCCAGCAGATGTACCTGGCCGGCCGGTCGACAGGGAAATCGCGTTCGAGAGCGTCGATGATCGGCAGCAGGTCGTCCTCGTTGCGGAGGACGAGAGTGATGACCGCCTCCTTCTCCATGATCTGGAGGGTGGCGTCGGCGTAGCGCTCGCCGCTGTCGGTGGCCCAGACCGTCCAGGACTCCGAGTACGGGGTCCGGAATTCGCGTGTGAGATACCGCTCTGACCAGAACTCCTGGAAACGCTGCTCGCGCTCGGCCTCCTCGGCAGCGTACTCAGCCTCCAGCGCCCGCACCCCGCGGGTGATCCCGCGGCGGAGGCTCTGGTAGTGCGGCGACTCCAGCTTCTCCTCGGAAAACTCGCGTATGTAGATCTTGTTAAAGGACTCGACCACCGCGTTCTCGGACCAGGGATCGTCGGCGCTCACTCCCCGGCGAACCTCGTCGACGATGCTGGCCAGGTCCCGCCAGTGCTGGCCATAGAGATCCTCCATGACTCCCACCGGCCGTTCCAGGCTCTGCTTGACGACCTCTGCCTCACTGAGCTTGCGGAACGCGGTGGGGTCCTCGCTACCACGAACCCGGCGGAGCCAGTAGTCGAGAACCGCCCACGAGGCACGGATGCGACCGGGCCGCTCCCAGTAGGTGTCAGGCCAGCGGCCGCCGCGCCGAACCCGGTTGTAGAGGCGGATGGCCTCCTCCTCTGGGTCGCCACGAACTCCAAATCGACGCATGCTGGGATTATCCGCCGAGGCGCCAACACCCCGGCGAGATTCAGATTCCCGCCAGTCTATTTGGTTAGGACGGCTAGCCCAGGTCTAAGACCCCGCTCGGCTCCGCGCCCGGCCGGCCTAAACCGCCGGTCGGGCCGTCCAGTGGACCTGGCGGACCGCCTCGACGGCGTCGAAGATGGCGTCCTCGACCTTGCAACCAATGGCTTCGGCGTCGGCCACGGTGAGGTCGGAGGCCAACCGCGCCTCGACCTCCAGGATCAGCGAGCGGCCCATCCACCGGCCCCGAACCAACGCTGATTCGACGCCTGGGACAGAGAGCGACGCTGCCAGCGCCGCCGCAGAGTCGCTGGGGTCGAGGCCGTCCATCAGGTGATGGAAGACTTCGTGGGTGACCTCATAGCCGACCCGGGCGATGAAAAGGGTGACCGCGATGCCAGCCACCGGGTCACCCCATCGCTGGCCGAGCGCAACGGCGACCAGTCCGGCAAGGGCGCCCAGCGACGACAGCGAGTCCAGCAGCGAATGCTTACCGTCGGCCACAAGCGTCGCCGACTGGATTCGCTTGCCGATATGAATCTTGTAGCGCGCCACCACCTGGTTGCCGATCACGCCCACCGCCGCCGCAGCGACCCCCACAGTCAGGTGGGTGGTGGTGGCCCCGCTGATCAGCTTCAGGAAGCTCTCGTAGCCGGCGAAGATCGCGCTCGCCCAGATGACCAGCGCCACCCCCAGCCCGGCCAGGTCCTCGGCGCGCTCGAACCCGTAGGGGTACCGCGCCGTCGGCGACCGCTTGGAAACCCTAAAGCCGACAAAGACCACGAGCGAGGTGGAGACGTCGCTGAGGTTGTGAAGAGCATCGCCAAGCAGGGCGACCGACCCGGTGAAGACCGCGATCGCGAGCTCGACGCCGCCGGCGATGGCGAGGCCAAGTGCCGAGAATCCAAGCGCCTGGTTGGCCTGGTGCCGGTGCCCCCGCTCGTCGTGCCTCGGCCCGGCGGCGCCCACGGCGCTGATCTCGGCGGTCACCGGCGGGGGTGATTGGGGTGCGCCTGGACCACGTGGTCGGCGTGATGGAGGCCCTCGTGCAGCATCGCCGAGACGTGTTCGTTGTCGGCCATGTAGATAACGCGATTGCCGTCGCGTCGCTGCCGCACCAGGCCCGCCAGGCGCAGCTTGGCAAGGTGCTGAGACACCGCCGCGGGCTGAGCGCCCACCAAGGAGGCGAGATGACCGACCGACTGCTCGCCGTGGAGCAGGGCCCACAGGATGCGCACCCGGGTGCCGTCCGCAAGGAGCTGGAATGTCTGCGCCGCCACGCCGACCTGGTCGGAAGTGGGCATCTCACAGTCGTCGGCGTCGACGGCGGAACTAATCAATTCGTCATCGTATATGCGCAGCTACGCATATTCTACCACGCGCCGAGCCGGGATCCGGACCGAAAAGGACGGCCGACGAAGAGTGCATACTCTGCACCCATGTCGCCGGCTTCCCCCACCCTGCTGGTCACGGACTCCGCCTGTGACCTACCCCAGGAATGGCTCGATGAGCATGGAGTGGTGATGGTGCCGCTGAGCATCAACTTTGACGACCGCAGCTACACCGACCGCCGCGACATCGACAACGCCGGCTTCTTCAAACTGCTGGCCGACGCCGAGCACCCGCCCAAGACCGCCCAGCCAGCGCCGGGTACCTTCGTCGAGGTCTTCGACGCCGCCGCCGATGCCGGCCGCGACGTTCTCTGCCTGACGATGTCAGCACGGATGAGCGGGACCCACAGCTCTGCCGTCACAGCCTCAGACATCAGCCTCAGCCGGGCCGACGTCGTCGTCGAAGACTCCGAGGCGATGTCGGTTCTGCTGGCCGCCCAGGTTCGCGGCGCCGCCGGGGTGCTGGAGCGCGGCGGCACGCGGGCCGAGGCTGCTGCCGAGGCGGCACGGATTCGAGGCGGCCAAGAGCTGCTGTTCACGGTGCCGGACCTGGTGGCGCTGCGCGCCGGCGGGCGCATCGGTGCGGCGGCCGCCCTCCTCGGCGGTGTGCTTCAGGTCCGCCCCATCCTCACGATGCGGGCGGGCGAGGTCGAAGTGCAGGCGCGCGTGCGCACCAACGCCAAGGCACGGCAGGCGATCGTGGATCGCTTGGCCCTGCGCGTCGGCCAGAAGGGCAAGAAGGCCCGCGTGATAGTCGCCGCAGCCGACGACGAAGCCCTTGCCGACGAGCTCGAGGGCAAAGTCCGCGAATACGCCGACGACATCGTCCGGCTCGAGGTCGGCCCGGTCATCGCCGCCCATACCGGCGCCGGCACCGGCGGCATCGGCTACCACTTCGACTGAGCTCTCCCGGCTGAGCCGAGCGCTGGATCAGGGCGCCAGCGACACCCACAATAGTCCGCGTGGCATCCCCACCGGGGTACCCGTGGCATCGCTCAGAGTAATCGGCCCGGTGGCGCCCGAGGTGCTCCACTGGCCGTGGATGACAGTTCCATTGGCATACATCTCTGCCGCCCCTCCGGCCGCGAGGTTGTAATCCATCACCGGCGTGCCGTTGACGTCGACTATTGACGGGACGGGGCCCTGCGGCACGTGCAGCACGGCCACCGAGTACGGTCTCACCGACCCGAAGATCACATCGGTGAGCGGCGTACCCTCGGTCACGACGTCGTAGGCACCGGCGTTGTAAGTGAAGCTAGTTCGGTGCGCGGGGACATTGATCCTCGGAGCTGCTTCAGTACCCGCCCAGGTGTCGGAACGAAGCAGATCGGTTGAGCGAGGCGGCAGGCCGCTGGCGGACGCCGCGGCCCCCATTTGGCTCTGGGTCGTGTACACGTTGTGGGGCGCCGCGCGTCCCGACCAGCGGAAGAAGTGGCGGCCCTGGTCGTAGTCGTTGACCAGCGTTGGCACCTTGGCGGCGGTCAAGCGGGCCAGGGTGTAGCCCGAGCCCCCACTGCACATGACCTCGGCGACAAGCCGCTGGGCCAGGTAGACGGTGACAAACCGAGCCGACCGCACGGGACCAACCACACCCGGAAGCCGGTGGAACAGCGCGGAGAAGCGGGTAATGCCGCCTTCGGCCAGCGACTGGAAGATCACCGACGCCGCGTCCAGGCCCGCCTGGGGCCGCGAGGGGGCGGTGTTCTCGATCTGGATCAGCAGCGGCGCTGCGATCGGGCCAGAGACCGGGTCCCCCTGACCAGGTAGCGGGCCGGGGAGCGGGGTTGGCAGCGGCGGACCAAACGGGTCCGGGGTCGGGCTCGGGCTTGGCACCGGCGACGGGCTGGGCGTCGGCAAAGGCCGGGGTCGGACGGCCTGGCTTGAACTGCAGGCGGTCAAGACCAGCAATCCCGCCAGCGCCAGGGCCTGTGTTGAGCGCCTCAAGCTCGTAGTCGCGGGGAGTTCGGGGCAGTCAGGCCGGCAAGCACCGGGGTGATACTAGTCCGACCGTCCCGCTCCAAGTCAAGTTGATCGCGGGCCCACCGCCGTCTTCGGTACGATCCTTGGTGAGCATGGAGGCCTAAATCGCATGGAATACCGACACCTGGGCAACTCAGGACTGCTGCTCTCGTCGATGGGGCTGGGGACCAACAACTTCGGTGCCCGCATCGACGAGGCCCGAACCACGGAGGTCATGGAGAAGGCCCTCGACCTCGGCGTCACCATGATCGATACGGCAGATGTGTACGGCAAGGGCCAATCCGAGACCCTGATCGGCAAGACCCTCGGCAGCCGTCGGCAGCAGGTTGTCCTGGCGACCAAGGTCGGGATGGCTATGAGCGACTCACCCTACGAGCGCGGCGGCTCGCGACGCTGGATCATGAAGGCGGTAGAAGACAGCCTGCGCCGCCTGCAGACCGACTACATCGATCTCTACCAGGTGCACGCGCCCGACCCCGAAACTCCCATCCTCGAAACCATGCAGGCGCTGGACGACCTGGTCCAGCAGGGCAAGGTCCGGTACATCGGCCATAGCAACTTCGCCGCCTGGGAGATCGTCGATGCCCAATGGACGGCTCGCAGCGAGCACCTGGCGGTGCCGATTTCCGCCCAGCATTACTACAACCTCCTCAGCCGGGAGATCGAGGCCGACGTCCTCAAGGTGGCGGGGCGGCTGGGCCTCGGCTTAATCCCCTTCTACCCGCTGGAATCGGGCTTCCTGACGGGCAAGTACCGTCCCGATGCCGCCCCCAAGGGCGCCCGCCTCGACGGCAGCCCTCGGGCGGCCAAGGTGCTGAGCCAAGAGAACTTCGAGCGCCTGGAGCGGCTGGATGCCTTCGCCACTGAGCGCGGCCACTCGCTCCTGGAGCTCAGCCTGGGCTGGCTCCTCAGCCACCCGGAGGTGGGAACTGTGATCGCGGGGGCGAGCTCAGCCGAGCAGGTGGAGCAGAACGTGGCGGCTTCCGGCTGGCGGCTGGACCCGGCCGAGATGGAGCAGGTCGCGGCGCTCTAGACCAGGCCTGGAGGACGTCGGCAAGACCGGCGCGATAGTCGGGGAACGCCGGGGTGAATCCCGGCACTTGCGCTCCGGCTTCGCCTCGCACTCCCAGCTCGACCGCCTGCATGTGCTCCTCGGCTACCACCACGTGGGCAAACGCCCGGCCGATCCGGGGGATGTGCAGCGGCACTCGGTTGCCAACCCGACGGGCGAAATGGTCCATAAATGATTGGAATGAGGCCAGGTGGCCGTCGGTCGCATAGGTGATCCGACTCTTCGGGGGTCGGGCCGCCGCCTGGAGCAGCGCGCGAGCGGCGTCGGCGTGGTGGATGTGGTCGTGCAGAGCCTTGCGGGGACCTGCCCAATAAGGACGGCCCATCCAGAAGGCAACCCGGTATAGCTTCAGGTCGCTTGAGCCCGGGCCGTAGAGGTAGCCGACACGGATCACGCATGACGGTCGCGGATCGGCGAGCACCATCTGCTCCGCTTCGAGCGCGGCTTCGACGATTGGCTGCAGCCTTGGACCCGGCGTCGCTCCCGACTCCACCGCCCTCAAGAAGGCATAGCTGGCGTGGATGATGAGGTCGCAATTGCGATGACCTCGGTCCGCAAGCAGCCGGCGGGTGTCCCCGACGATCTTGGCCGGGCGGTAGCGCTCCCAGCGGTGGCCGTCGTGGAGCAGGTTGTTGGGTGGCTGGGCGACCAGGTTAACGAGGACCCTTTTGGACCCCTTGCCCGGCGACGGCACCGCGTTCGTCACGGCGCGATGCAGCACCCTGCCCAGCTCGCTGCCCGGGGCCGAGATCACCACCTCCATCACCACTGAGGCCTAGGCGTCCGCAGTATCGTTCTCGATGAGTTCGGCGACCGGCGCCACCGCGTCCGCCCCCGGTGCATCGACCGCGAGGACCATGCCGCAAAAGTCCTTGCCGAACGGGGTCAGCTCGATGCTGCGACGCACGGTTCGGCCCCCGCCCGCGTCGCGCTTAACCGCCACCACATCGGGCTGGACCTCCAGCACCTGGTAGCGCAGCGAGTCCTCCACCGGCTCCCGCGAGAACCAGACCAGGCCCAGCCGGAAGAGGTTGTTGAGATAGGCGGGTACCCGCTCCGGGCGGCGGCAGCCCGCCTGCACCCCGATCATGGACAGGCCCGAGCCCACCATCTGGGTGCCGACGTTGAGCGGGCGGCTGGTGCGCACGTCGACAGACGGCTGGGGGCCCTCGGTGAAGAGGAAACGAAGAATTCGAGCCTCGTCAGGGGCGAGGTCGCCAAGCATGCGCGCGTAAGCCGGGTGGGTGTCGTCGACCGCGCGCACATCCGCCGATCGACGCAGGAGCTGGGCACCGCGAGAGCGCAGCGCCGCGGCCGTCGCGTCGGGGGCGGCCTCCGGCAGGGCTCCTCCGAGGGCGGTCGCTTCAGGGGCAATGATCCGCCACAGTCGCTCCTCGATGTCGGCAATCCCCAGAAGCTGGCGGGTGTACTCGCGAAGCTCGCCTCGCGTCATCTCCAGGAGCTCGCTGGGGGAGCCACCATTGGCGGCCGCCCGCGCCATCCTGGAAGCGGCGCGGAACCACGTCCCGACACTCCACTCGGCGGCCCGGAGCCAGGTCTCCGCCGCGTACCGTGCCAGGACGGGCGCGGACCGGAGCACCTCAGGGACCGAGACCTCAGGGACGCGAGGCTGCAGCAGGTCGGTCGTGAGCACGCCTCGCTTGCGTCTCTGCGCGCTCATGCCATCACCCGAAAACGGCGAGGTGGATCAGGCCGGCGCCAAATCCGAGCACAGCGCCGTGGAGCAGCAGCAACCACTCGTCCTGCTCGGTGACGTTGCGGAGCATCAGCGACCAATCCTTTGGCGACAACTCGCGCATCCGGGTGGCCACCAGGGTGTGGATCTTGGCGCTCTGCCGGTTGTTGAAGACCGGGTCTTTGAGCGGGGTCATGGTGAAATCGACTGCCTCGATCGCGACCGAGGCGCCGATCGCGTCGTACTGGCGAGGGCCGAGCGCCGCTCGCACCAGCGAACGGCTCCGTCCCACGGCCTGGTCGACGGCGGGGCCAAGAGCTGTCTCGATCATCAGGCGGGTGCGGTCGGAGCGGGGCCCGTGGAGCAGCTCATCGCCGATGTGCTGGAGCGTGATGACGTCATCGGCAATGATTTTCGCGTATACCTCCGCGGCCTCGGGCTGCCGGCGGATGAAGAGCCCCTGGATCGTGAAGGGCCCGATCTTGCGCGGCTCGACCGGCACGTAGATCATCCGCAGGGCCAGCAGGTTGGTGACGTAGCCGATGATGACGCCGCCGAGGGGCAGCACCCACCACTGCGGGAAGGCCCTGGTGATGAAGATCATGGGCACCCCCAGCAGCAGCCCGAAGAAGAAGCCGAAATTCTGGATGAAGCGCAGCTCCTTCTTGCCGACCTCGAGGAACATCCGGTTGGCCAGGGTGGGGTCCGCCTCGATGTGGCGGATCACCATCAGCTTCACGTCCAGCAGCTGATCGATGTTCTCGCCGATCTGGTCGGTCACCGAACGCACCATGCTGGGCAGCTGCTGCTGGACGCGGGCGTGGATGGCGTCGCGCACGAACTGGGGCAAACTGCGCCACAGCTGCGGATCTTCGCGCTCCATGATCCGCTCGACCACCAGCCGGATGTCACGCTGGGCGGTGGCGAGGATGTGCTCGGCGATCTTCTCGGGCTCGAGTTGCTCATAGATGTCGGCGGGACTACCAATCTTGGAGATGGTGGTATCGACCGCCAGGCTACCCATTTTGGCGGCGCGAGAAGGGACGATCCCCTGCCAGCCGATGCCGCCGTGCATCATTCCTGGGATCTCCTGGATCTTCCTCGGCGCCAGGCTGACAAGGAGGGCGAGGCCCGGGATCCGCCAGCCCCGGAACTTGACCGGGTAGAAGAGCATCAGCACCCCGCTCCAGTTGGTGACGTAGCCGATGACGCCGGTGAACAGCGGGATAGTCAGCATCCGGATCAGCTGCGAGCTCATGGGATCCCACCGGCTGTGTCAGGTCGTGAACTGGGCTCGATGTTGCCGGTGGAAAGCCAATCGCCGCCTCGGAGATGTTGGCGCTCGGCGCCTGCCCGCAGCAACCAGGCCGACTGCCTCCCGGCAACCTGCCACTCCACGGGACCCCCGACGACTGCGGTGTCTTCGTCTATCCCGAGCACCCAGTAGCCCGGCGGCGCGGAGGCGATGGCCAGGTCGGTCGCGCCCGGCAGCCACTGTTCCATCCGGTCGAAGTGAGGCAGCACGACCACGCCGGTCACGAATCCCAGTCCGGCGGCCGGGGGGTTCACGCGGTCGCGAATGTTGGGCGCATGCTCGGTCATCGCCATCGCCCCAGCGGAGCAGCCGGCGACAGCGGCGCCTGCCTCCCAGGCGCGCTTGATAGCGGCGCCGACAGCGGTATCGCGCAAGGTGTCGGCCAGGAAGGCGGGGTCACCGCCGGAGAGGTAGACCAGCCCGGCGCCACCGACCTGGGCGGCCAGCCCCTCGTCCTGGGCGTCCTCTCGCCGCCGCACCATCAAGGCGACTGCCTCCACGCCGAGGCGGTGATAGTGGGAGTTGCCTAGGTCGACCCAGTGACGCAGCCGCTCCTCCCCTTCCAGGGCCGCTGCCGTGGGCAGGAACACGACGCGGCTGGGGCGCCCGCGGAGAAGTTCGTGGTCGACTTCCTCCATCGCCGGTGTGAACTCACCACTGCCGACCAACGCCAGTGGCCCATGGCTGCCAGCAGAACCCATCACCGCATTTTGCGTTACCACGGCTGCGGCTGCCGCCTCGACCAAGGTCCGCGGCGGTCAGCATTGTTTACGCTCTTCAGATGACCTCGACAGCGCGGCTGTTATGCGTCATGGGCTCGGGCGAGACCGCGCCGACGATGGTGCCTGTGCACGCCGACCTGATGAGCCGGGTGGAGTCGCCTCCAGGACCGGCGGTGATGCTCGACACTCCATACGGCTTCCAGGAGAACGCCGCCGAGATCTCCGCCAAGGCCGTCGGCTACTTCCGCGTCAGCGTCGGCCATCCGCTCGAGGTGGCATCGCTGAGGGACTCTGAGACTGCTGAGCCACTGGCGATCGAGCGAGTCCACAACCAGCTCCGCGACGCGAACTACATCTTCGCGGGCCCGGGAAGCCCCTCCTACGCGCTGCGCCAGTGGCGCGGGTCGCGGATTCCGGAACTGATATGCGATCACCTCGTGAGTGGCGGCTGCATCACCTTCGCCAGCGCCGCGGCAACGTCGCTGGGCAGACTGGCTCTGCCCGTCTACGAGATCTACAAAGTCGGCGAGAAGGTGCATTGGCTCGAGGGCCTGGACCTGCTAGCGGAGGTTGGCCTCGACCTTGTCGTCATCCCTCACTACGACAACTCCCAGGGTGGGACCCACGACACCCGCTACTGCTTCATGGGCGAGAGACGGCTGCGCCTGCTCGAAGAGGAGCTTCCCGACGGCCTTGCCATCCTTGGCGTCGCCGAGCACACTGCCGCGATCTTCGACCTCGACGCCGGCACGCTCGAGGTTCGAGGTCGTGGGTTCGTCGCGGTGAGGCGCGCCGGGGTGGAGCATCGATTCGAACCGGGACCGTCTGTCGAACTGGACAACCTGCGCAGCGGTGCCGGCGCGGCCCTGCCTCGCCCAGCCGCCTCCGGCGACCCCCCAGAAAACGAGGCCACACGTTCGTCTAGTGGGACGGCCCCCCTCCTGGAGGATGCCGATGAGCACCGCAGGGCCTTCGAGAACGCCCTCGATCGATCGGACTCCGACGCCGCCGTGGCAGCGCTCCTGGAGCTCGACGAGAGGCTGGCCGCCTGGGCCACGGACACTCTCGAGGGCGACGAGCTGGACCGGGGCCGGTCGATCCTTCGGGGCATGCTGGTGCGGCTCGGGGAAGCATCCCAGAGAGGACTGACCGACCCCAAGCAGACGGTGGGGCCATACGTCGACCTCCTCCTTCGGCTCCGCGAAGAGGCCAGGCGCGAGGGGCGCTACGCGGACGCCGACATGGTGCGGACAACCCTGACCGATCTTGGTGTCGAGGTCCGTGACTCCCCGTCGGGGGCCGAGTGGTCGCTAACGCCAAGGGCCTGAGCCGTTGAGCGGCGGGTCGCAGGGCGACCAGCTGAGCGCAGAGATCTATCAGCCCATACTCCACGGCGCGAGCAACCGCATGTCCGGTCATGAGTCGTCAGAAAGGCCGCCCGCGAAGCCCAGGAAAACACGCCGCCAACCACTGCGCCTCCCCAGTAGTCGCATAAGGCCTCGTCGGGAAAATTGAGGGGCACCAGATCCTGGTGCCCCTCTTGCGTCGACCGGGAGGTGTCGCGCGCGCTCAACAATGTGAGTCGCAACATCATTCTCGAGCGACTTGATAAGCGGCCCTTGAGCGCCGGCTAAGAGTTCAATAAATTCAGGGCGATCAGCCCGCAGAGGCGGGCGCGGGTCCCTCCACGATCAGCGGCTTCCCCGTCTCCAGCAGCGTCTTCATCCCGGACAGGATCTGCGACCAGCCGCCGTCGTCGACGCCGTGGTACTGCTTGGAGTCGGCTTCGAAGCCCTCATGGGTGACAGTCAGCTTGCACGCGCCACCAATCCGCTCGATCTCCCAGGTGACCCGTGTCTCCTTCTCGCCGGCCAGCTCGGGGTCCCACTTGGCATTGAAGGTCTGCACCAGCTTGCGTCCCGGCTCGGCTTCGATGACGGTGCCGTCGATGAACACGCTGGAGGCGTCACGCAGTTCCAGGCCTAGCAGTCAAGAGCAGTTCAATAACCCTGGCTCAGATGCGGAAGAAAAGACTGCGCGCGGTTTCGATCACCTTGTCATCGCCGCGGGCCGAGCCCCCCGGGAAACGCTGGAACGCCGTCAGCACGAAGTCGGATGGGTCGTACTCGAAGATGGCGTCGCAGCCGGCAAAGCCACCGTCGTCCGGCTGGTTTTCGAACTTGCCGTTCTTGATCGTCACCCGCCACCTGCCGCCCCACTCGCTCGAAACGTCGATGCCGTAGGTGATATCGACGCCGCTGGCGGATTCGGCGTCCACGGTGGCCGAGAACAGCACAAACATGAATGGAATCAGGACCCCGGCGGTGCGCTCATCGAGCTTGCGAGTCTTCTCGCCCAGTCCGTACCTGATGTCCCACGTATGGACGCCGTAGTCCATGACCTGGAACGCGGGGTAGAACAGGGTCGGCAGCGGGCCCATGTAGCGATGGGGAACCAGGAACTCGCCCCAGTCCTGTTCGGTCAGACCCTCGAAGGTCGCCATCATGTCGTCTGACGCCTTCTTGAGTCGGGCGATCGCCTCCTCCCGCGGCACCTGGCGCAACCTTTTGGCACCCTCGTTGACCTTTTCGCTCATCACGGGCAGCGTGAGCATCTCGCGGGTCTCACCCTTGCGAGCCGCCTCCCAGCGATCGAGGTAGCCCTCGGTGGTGTCGATCAGGTGGTCGACGATGTCGTGGGTCTTCCATTCGGTACACCGACTCTGGACATCCCAGTTGGCGGGGTCTTCGATCAGGTCGTAGAAGGCCTGGCGCTCGGTCCTGATGACGTCCAGGACCACGTCCTTGCCCTCGAAAGACATCGTGTTGACGACCGGACTGGCAACAGCGCTCACGGTTTTTCCTCCTTCGGATTCATCTTCGCTCCCCATCGTTGGTCTGCACGCCGGTGGCCGGAGAGACCAGAGCCGCCGTCATGTCCCCCACAAAGTCGAGCTCCTCCTGGTTGATGGTGTGACCCATTGCGGGGAACAGCCGCAGCGTTACCACGCCACCCAACGTGCCGAGGACCTCGGCCGCGTCTGTCGCGCGCTCCTTGGGGATGTGCGGATCGACATCGCTACAGCCGAGGAAAACCGGCGTCGCGTCGAGTGAGCCCGGGTAGTCCCGAGGGGTCGCGTCCGGGCCGATCAGGCCACCGCTCAACCCCACGAGCCCGCCGTACCGGCGAGCATTGCGGGCCGCGAACTCCAGAGTCAGACAGGCGCCCTGGGAGAAGCCGAGGAGGATGACTCGGTCCGCGGGCACGGACTCCTCAACCATTGCCAGCAACTCCGACAGGACTCGGAGCGCCGAGTCGAGCCAGGGCTGGTTGCTCCCGATGGGGTCGCTGAACCGATTCGGGTACCAGGTCCCACCTTGAGCCTGCGGCGCCAGGTAGGCCCAGCCGGGGCCCATCAGCTCCTGCCCGACAGTCATGATGTCGCGCGCCGACGCGCCGCGGCCGTGAACCAGGATCATCGCCGCCCGAGCGCTGTCGAGGGCCTCGCCAAGGCGCAAAATGGGTTGCCCACCGTGGGGGTGTTCCATCGCTCACCCTCACACTACGCCGAAACACCGAGAGCCTCGTGAGAGGCCGTTATCTGTAATGGGGCCGGCGTTAACCAGCTAGCCCTGGGTGAATTCGGGATGGACAGCGAAATAGTTAGTGAGTGCATACTAACTTCGTGGCCCCCACCACTGTCGGCAAGAGCCGCACCAGTTCCCGCTCCCGCCGGATGACAGCGGAGGAGCGCCGCGAAGCCGTAATCCAGGCGGCCGTCATCGAGTTCGCCGAGGCCGGCTTCTTTGGGACCTCGACGGAGGCCATCGCGGCCCGAGCCGAGATCTCCCAGCCGTACATCTTCCGGCTCTTCGGCAGCAAGCAGAACCTCTTCCTGCTCACGGCGCAGCGCTGCTTCCATCGCATCCTCGAGACCTTCCAGTCCGCCGCTGCGGCGGCTGAGGGAGACCCGTTCGACGCCATGGGCGAGGCGTACATGCAGCTGCTCTCGGATCGCCGCCTGCTCATGGTCTGGATGCACGCATTCGCCGCCTGCTCAAACCCCGAAATCCAGGCCGCCATGGCGAGCGGGTTCAAGGAGATGTACGAGTTCCTCGAGGCATTGCCCGGGTCGACCCCCGAGCGCGTCAGCCAATTCATGTTCTGCGGGATGTTCCTCAACGTCGCCGCGGTGAGCAACATGCGCTCGGCCATGACCGAGGAGGAGTGGTCCCGACGCGGCCTGGCGTAGCCGCCTAATTTTTTCCAGAGCTGTTAGTGATCCATCACGAAGGAGAGTGGACCCGATGCCCCAACGAACCGCGATAGGACCTCAGTCAACCCCGAGCCGCGACCACGGTACGTTCCGGCCCCTCGGGATAATCAGCGGCTTCGTGGTCGACCATCCCTGGCGGGTGGTCGTGGCGGGTCTCCTCTTCATGGCGTCGGCCGGGATCTTCGGCAGCCCCGTCGCCGGCCTCCTGCAGGGCGGCGGCTTCCAGGACCCCAGGGCAGAGAGCGTGCTGGCCGGCGACCGCCTTCGCGCCGCCACCGGCGTGAACGGTGATTTCGCCGTGATCGCGCTGGTCCGGCTGGACCAGGCCGTCGACTCGCCATCATCGCTTACCCAGGTCGCGCAGGTCAGCCGCACCCTCGCCGCCGATCCCAGGGTCGTCCGAGTCGACGGCTTCGCCAACACTCACAACCCGGCGTTCGCCTCTCATGACCGGCGCAGCACCTACCTGGTGGCCTCCGTCAGCGCCACCGACCTGAACCAGGCGAAGGTGGTCGCGGAGCGTATTCGCGCCTCCCTCGCCGGCAATTCACAGGTGACCATCGGCGGCACCGGGCTGGCCAACGCCGAGGTCGAAAAGCAGGTAACCGCAGACCTCGCCAAGGCGGAGACGCTGGCGTTCCCAATCCTCTTCATCCTGCTGCTGGTGGTCTTCCGCGGCCCGGTAGCGGCGGTGCTCCCGCTGATGGTCGGCGGCATCACGATAATCGGCGCCTTCCTGGGCCTGCGTCTGGTCACCTTGACCACGGACCTTTCGATCTTCGCCCTCAACCTGGTGACCGGCCTGGGGCTGGGCCTGGCGATCGACTACAGCCTGCTGATTCTTTCGCGATACCGCGAGGAATCCGGCCACCTGGGGCACGGCGGCGAGGCGGTTCGCAACACCATCCTCAGCGCTGGGCGCACGGTCATTTTCAGCTCGCTCACGGTGGCAGCGGCGATGGCCTCGCTGCTGCTCTTCCCCCAACGCTTCCTGTACTCGATGGGGTATGGCGGAATCGCGGTCACAATGGTGGCCGCTTTGATGGCACTGACCGTACTTCCCGCCGTCCTGCGCCTGCTTGGACCGCGCGTTGACTGGCTCTCCTTCCGCCGCAAAGCCGCCGAAGAGAGCGCGACATCCGGGAACTGGCATCGCCTGGCTGCCGCAGTGATGGCGCGACCCGCCTTCTTCGCCGTTGCCACCGGCCTGTTCCTGCTGGCCCTCGGGGCGCCCTTCCTGGGCATCAGATTCACCACCGTGGACGCCAGCGTGCTTCCCTCCGGAGCGCCCGCCCGGGTCGTCTCCGACGCCCTCGCCCACGATTTCCCGGCCCACACCACCTCGCCAATCCGAGTTGTGGTCGACGCCCCGACCGCGGACACGCCTGCAGCGCGAAGCGTCAGCGCCATCGGCAACACCATCTCCAGGTTCCGGAACATCACCACGGTGCTGCCCGCGCAGCCACGGGGAGACCACACCTGGGAGATCGACGTCATCCCATCATCTGACCCCCTGACAACAAACAGCCAGCAACTGGTCAAGCAAATCCGCTCCCTCAGCGCGCCCTTCCCGGTGACGGTGACCGGCGAGCAGGCCAACTTCGTCGACCTGCAAGCCAGCCTGGCCTCTCACCTCCCGGGGGCGATCGCGGTGGTTGCCCTGGCAACCCTGCTGGTGATATTCGCCCTGACCGGATCGGTGCTGATCCCGATCAAGACCCTCCTGATGAACCTCCTGTCCCTCAGCGCGGCATTTGGGATCCTGGTGCTGATCTTCCAGGACGGCCGCTTCCAGGGCCTGCTGGGTTACACCAGCCAGGGCGCCCTGGAGTCGTCCCAACCGGTGCTGCTGTTCGCGCTGGCGTTCGGGCTGAGCACCGACTACGGCGTCTTCCTGCTGTCACGCATCAAGGAGGGACACGACCAGGGGCTCGGCACACGCGACTGCGTAGCCCGCGGCATGCAGTTGACCGGGCGCATCGTGACCGCGGCGGCCATCCTCTTCTCTGTCGCCATCGGCGCCTTCGCGACCTCCCAGATCATCTTCATCAAGGAGCTCGGCATTGGCACCGCGGTGGCGGTGCTAATTGACGCGACGATCGTTCGTGCGCTGCTGGTGCCTTCGCTGATGGCGCTGTTGGGAGAGTGGAACTGGTGGGCACCGGACCCGCTGCGCCGGATCCATCAACGCTTCGGGTTTCACGAGGCCCACACGGTGGAGGCCCCGACCTGAGCCGACCTTAGCCGGGATCCACCGATTCCAAACTTGCATCTCGGGCGCTGGACGCCCGATGCGTGCGCCGCCGGCTTCGCCCGCTTCGCAGGCTTGCGCCCCTCCTTCACGCACCAACAGGTGCGCTCAGTCCGGTGCTCACCCGGCTCCTTCGCCTCGAACGTCCATCATCCCGACCTGCGGCGTCTGGATCGGTGGATCCCGGCTTAGCTTCGCGCTGGCGCGGTACGAACTCGGGCAGCCCGTTGCTGTCCAGCCTGAGCCCGCGGCTCGGCGGCGACGGCTGGGGCGCCGCGATTGGAGGCGGCGCCGCTACAGGCGCCGGTGCCAGGTCAGGCGCGGGCACCGTGACCGGCAGTGGCACGACGGCCCGCTGACCTTCGTCAGCCTCCGACTGGAGCCCCGGCTCGTCGCTGTAGATCCTCGACCGGGGAGGTACGGGGACGATTTCGACAGCTCGGACGGGCTCCGCAGTCGAAGAGAACGGCCAGCGCTAACAGCAGGGCACCAAACAGCCACTGAACTGGACCCTCGACAGCCCAACACCACGGCGGACGCCGCGTGCGAGACCGGGGCGGGCGGCGGTGGCGGTGGCGGCACCACGTTCTGGGGCGCGGTGGTGGGCGGTGGACTCGGCCTGGCCGTCGGGGTCGCGCTGGGGCTTGGCTTTGGCGAGGGCTTCGGGCTCGGCTGCGCCGATGCCACCTCCGGCTGCGGCGCGGGCTGCGCCAGCGCGGCGACAGGAAAAGCGATCGCGATCAGTCCGATCGCAACCGCCACTGCCGCGCGCCGTAAGGTCGCCGGCCGGTGCGGTCCCGCTGGTGCTGCCATTGTGTTTTCACACTGGACCAGGGGCGATAGTGCGTCCAAACGCCGCTATGCGCCAAGGTGCTCACAAACGGATCACACCTTGCGAACGATGCGCATCGGCCCAAGCGGATACGATTGCGTGATGGCCAAGGTTGAGATCAACGGCGATACGCTCGAAATCCGGGTCACCGGCGTAGATCGCATCCTCGCATTGAAGAGCACAGTGTCAGTCCCCTTGACCCATGTCTCGGGTGTCGACCAGGACGTCGAGGAGGCCAGCGTCGTTTTTCACGGGCTGAAGCTCCCCGGGACCGGCCTCCCGGGCGTGGTCACCGCCGGCAGCTTCCTCAAGAAAGGCGAGTGGACTTTCTGGGATGTCCACGACCCCGCGAAGCCGGTGATCATACGCCTCCAAGACGAGCATTACTCGCGCCTTGTCATCGGTGTCGACGACCCGGCCGCGACTGTCAAGCTGGTCCCGGCCGCGGTCGCCGCCAAGCCTTCGACATAGGCGCCGACCCCCGACCCCGGATCACCATCGGGTCCTCCCCCATCCACGGTCGCGGTGTCTTCGCGACCGAGGCCATCCCCGCCGGCGACGTCATCGAGGTGTGCCCGGTGTTACGGATCCCGGCCGACCAGCGCCACCTGATCGATGAGACGCTGATCTACGAGTACTACTTCGATTGGGACGGCGACGCCGCCCTGGCCCTGGGCCTGGGCAGCCTCTACAACCACTCGGGAACACCCAACGCCGAGTACCTGAAGGACACCGCCAACGACGTCGTCACGGTCCGCGCCATCGCCGCCATCAACGCCGGCGATGAGATCGTTTTCTCTTACTCCGGCCCCTCAGGCTGAGCCGCGGCCGGCGGCCGCCTCGAAATCCTCGCGACCCAGACCCATGACCTCGCCGATGGAGCCGACCTCGATGTCCGAGCGGATCGCCTCTGTCTCCCGGGCGTACTTGCCCTGGCGTACGTGCACCGTCACCACCCGCTCACGCAGGGCAGCCTTGACCGCCACCAGGATTCGGGGCTTGTCGTCGACGAGGACGTAGAGGTGAGCGGGCACCTGCCGGCAGACGTCATCCAGGCGCTCTTCTTTGTGGACGTAGATCAGGACCCTGTCGTCGACAGCTGCCGCCAAGCCGGCACGGGCGATTTTGGCCGGCTGGAAGACGGGGTCGCCGTCGGAGACGATGGCCAGGGTCCCGATCTCGCGGAGGTGCGCCAGGACCTCCATGGCGCCGTCGTACAGGCACTGCTCGAAGGGATAGAAGAGCACGGCCGCGGCCAGTTCGGCGAAGCGCTCGACCTGCGGGCAGGCGGCGCGGAAGCGGGCCAGGGTCAAGGGCACGTCGACGTAGTCGAGCTCGTCCCGGACGGCCTCGTACTCGGCCCAGAAGGCGGGTGCGTACTCGCCGCCGGCGAAGCGGAGGATCCTCTCCTGGAGGTCGGCCTTGACGATGTCGTTGTCGATCAGGGTGTTATCGACGTCGAGGAGGAAGGCGATCTGGGTCACGCCGCCGCCTCGAGGTAGACATCGATGGCACGCAGGTAGCGGGCGGCGATCTCCGAGACCGCCGCCGCCCGGTCGATCTCCTCCGCTAGCATCGACTTGAGCGGATCCCACCAGATCGTGCGGCCGATGGCGAAGCCCGTGAAGCCGTCGACCCGAGCGCCAACCCTGAGCCAACGGTCGACCCGCTCCTCGTCGGCGCCCCGCCCCAGCACGATGCAGCGAACGTCGTCGCGGCCGCCGCGCCGGGCCTGGCGGGCTACGCGGGTGCAGTCGTCCTCAGTGTCGAGTCCCTCGATCTTCCACACGTCCGGCTCGACACCCGCCTCCTGCAGCTCAGCGATCGCGCGCACCACCAGGTCGGGCCTGAGGCTGTGATCGTAGCTCTCGGTGCTGCCCGCCTCCTCGAGCTCCGCGGTCGTCGGCGGCACCAGCAGTTCGAATAGGAAGCGGCGGTCGTGAGCCTTGAGCCAGTCGCCAAGGGTCTTGAGTCGCGCGGCCTGCCGCGTGTTCAGTTCCCGGTCGCCGTCAGGGTTGTAGCGGACCAGGACTTTGACGAAGTCGGGGTCGAAGGCCTCGATGTGAGACCCGAAGTCGTCGCCGTATTGCAGGTGGAACTCGTCTTTGCCGCTCTCCTCGGCCGGCATCGCCAGGATCGTCCCCTCGCTCTTGGCGGCGCGGGCGATGTCGGCCCCAAGTGCCTCGTCGACCAGGACCCCCGCGGCGCCGGCCGGGGCACCCCCGCGCAGTGCCGCCCGGAAGCCTTCGAAGATGACCTGCTTGCCCTGGGTCAGCCGGGCGAGATCGGCGGCCTTCGGCTGTCCCTGGATCCCATAGAGCCCGGACTCGTACGACCCTCGATGGTCGAACGCCACTATGAAGAGGTGCCCATCGGTGGAGTTCGCCACGGGGTGGAGTCTAAAGGTGCGTCAGGCGGAAAGAGTATTGGTGTTCTTGACGGCGAACGTAACGGGCAGGTTCAGGATCGTGCCCCCGCCTGACGCCCCGGCTGCGACGGGGCTGCACCAGGGCTGTGGCCACAAGCGCCAACTCCCCGCCGAGAGGACCGCACCCGCCGTCCCGAGATGACGCCAGATTCCCATCAGCCCTGCCCCCGTGGAGTTCCGCTCCCTCCCGACCTGGCGCTTCTCTTCCCGGCAAACCCCCAAAAGACCGTCGCCGCCCGCTGAAGGTGCAATCACTTTCCTGTGAGGAAACGGATGTAGGGGTCCTCTGGGGATACAAAACCAGATTGTCCCGTCTCCAATTCGGCGATCGTGTTTGCACGTCTCGGTTTTGCACGTCTGATAACCCGGTCTGGCAGAGTGGTCGCCTGCCCCGAGCTTTGATCGCCCATAAAAACCTCCAATCCCTCAGTACCGTCCATTAGTAGCGTGCCACAACAACACGGACGGCGGCCGGACAATGCCAAACTCAACAATGCCAAACTCGTGAACGAGGTAGAGGTGCGAAAAGTTGCAATCAGTTACCTACGCGGTAAGGTTGCAAGAGCTTTCCTATGGGGAAACGGCTGCTAGTTGAACCTACCGCCTGGGATCGGGATTGCTTATGCTTTTACCGGTTTCTTTTCGCCGGGGCGTTTGACGATTTTATCGCCAACACTGAATGAGTCATAAAGCTTTCCGTCCCAGTACTTCTTCTTCTCGACCTTGCCGTCGGGCATTTCGACATAAATGTAATAGAACGTAATATCGTCGTCGCCAGCAGTGGATTCAAAAACTTCTTTTTTGAGGACCTTTCCTTCCCAGGCTTCAGTCTTCCACTTGCCTATTCCAAACATTGCTAGGCCCTCCCTTTTATAGATCTATGGTAACTGTTCAGGTCCCCGGGAGCGTGATGTAGTCCGAGGCTGTTAACCTCGGCTGGGATCCTTTCCACATCACGTTTCACTCATGGATCTGAACAACAGCAAACGTAATCGGGCCGAGTACGTCGATCTCCTGGAGACAGTGATCGCCGGGCAACAAACGCGCATCGACGAGATGACCGCGCAGATGGCTGTGATGAGTGCCGAGGGTGTCTCGCTCCGAGTGCGCATTGAGGAACTGGAGCGCCAGTTGAGAAGCAACTCGCGCAACTCCTCGAAGCCCCCCTCGTCGGACGGCTATACCAAGCCGGCCCCGAAGTCACGACGCCAGCGTTCGGGAAAGAATCCGGGAAAGCAGCCAGGAGATCCGGGTCACCATCTCGCCCAACGCCCAGACCCCGACGCGGTGCGCATGACCTATCGACTGCCGCCAAGCAGCGCGTCAACCGCCTCGATGCTCTGCAACGATTGTTCAACGGTCACCCGTGGATGCCGTATACCTCAGCGACTGGCCCTTGAGCCCCAGCCTTTGACCCTCTCAGCCACCCGGGGACCTGAATAGTTACGGTTTACTTTCGTTCGCCTTCTTGGCTCATACCTGACACGCTCTTGTCGTGCCTTTTCCGCAACGCTCAGCACCCCGGCTCTTTACCGACGCACCTTGCGGTGGTTTGTGACCTCCCCCTGCATGGGCGATCACGGAGGGCCCACCCCCATCACTGGTGAAGCACACGCTGTTTCTGGTTCTCGGTCCTACATCGAGACCTCCTTCAGCGCTCGTGGCGCACTTGCAATGTCTTTCTGCCACGACACCGGTTGCTACCCATCACTAGAATCCCAATTCGTATGTCACGCCGACTCCTGATCCTGCTGCCCGTCCTGGTGCTCGCCGGCTGCGGCGCGTCCTCGTCGGCGGTAGCCACCCCCACCCCGCTGCCTCATTTCGCCGCCGGGGGCGGCCAGCATGCCCAGGCCGATGTCCAGGGGAATGCCACGGGGACCTTCACCGCCACCCAGGTTCTCTGCTACTCCCCCAACGCCGGCTCCAACCTCGATGCCAGCGAGTGGTTCGCCGACATGACCGGCGACCTCGGCAACACCGCCACCAAGGTGTCGCTCCGCCTCATCGAAGGCCCGACCCCCGGGAGCCACGCCGTGAAGCCCGGCAGCAGCACCAGCCCCTCCGTCTCGCTGGAGACCAAGCCCGGCACCGCGACGGGGAAGGACTGGGAGGCCGACGGTGGCCAGTACGGTCCGGGGTCGAGCGGGACGATCACCATCAACGCCGACGGCAAGTCGGGTGACTGGACGGCGAATCTGACCGACACGCGCGGCGGCAAGGTCGCCATCCAGGGTTCGTTCGCCTGTCAGTAGCGCGGCGCCCACGTTGCAATGTCTTTCTGCCACGAAACCGGTTGCTACTGCCTCTCCCGAGTTCAATCTCAGGTAATAGCGAAATGACTTTGCAGCATTGGTGGGTAGAATTCGCACCCTGGTGAACTCAAGAGTGAGCGCGAACCTCACTCTTGAGAGCCAACTTTCGAAGGTTCGCGCTCACTCCCGCTACCTCCCCTCCTGAACCATCGCCAGGAAATCAGCCGGCCGTATCACCGGTGGGACCAGATCGGTGAGTTCGGTCAGGTGGACATCGCCGGAGATGAGGGCATCGACGGCGACGGAGTGGGCCGGAGCAACCAGGTAGTCGTCTTTGGGGTCACGCGTCACCGGCGGCCACGGCTGCGAGGCGTCGGGGACGAGCTCAGCAATGGCCGCCAGGTCGGCGATGAAGAGGCTCGTCTCCTCCACGGGCCGGCGGCGACTGATCCGCTCGTACCCGAAGACGGTTCGCACCTCGGCCAGCAGCTGCGGCGACATCACCAGTTGCCACCGACCATACATCGCCGCGTTGATGAGCTGCCCCGACGGTCCCTGGGTGACCAGCGCAGCGGAGATGAAAACGTTGAGCTGTCAACAACGTGTGTGGGCATTACACCTAGGCTGCGGTACTCAGCCGGCGGGCACCTCGATCACTCGTTCGGGGGTCAGCACCAGCGCGATCAAATTTTGACTAGAACCTGGCGTGACGACCTGTCGCGCCGTCTCTTCGCCGGAGTAGCGAATCCACAGCGCGAGCCGCTCGTCGTAGCTCACCGGGTCGCGAATTTCGACGGACCCTTCAGCGCTGACGTAGTTGATGTCTTCGTGGACCACGATCGTCGCCCTACCGGTCCGCTGGACGTTTCGCTCCTTAACCGAGCCGCGGTCGGTCAAGACCGTGAAGACCGACCCGTTCCACAGGTACCAGACCACGACCGAGTGAACGCGGCCGTCCCTACCGATGGTGGAGAACACGGCCGGGCGGACGCTGCGCAAGAACTCATCACGCTCTTCGGGGCTCATCAACGGACTCTACCGCCCCCAGGCGGGTCTCTCCAGTACCATCCATAGCATGAAGCTGGGCGTGGTGTTTCCCCAGACTGAGAGCGGCACCGATGTCGGCGCCATTCGCGAATACGTCGAGGCGGTCGAGGAGGCGGGGTACGACCATCTCGGTATTTACGACCATGTGCTGGGCGCCTCGCCCGACCGTCCCGGCGGCTGGCAGGGACCGTACACCGCAGAGCACGTCTTCCATGAAGTCATGGTGTTCTACGGGTATCTCGCCGCCATCACCACCCGAATCGAGCTGACAACCTCGATCCTGATCCTGCCGCAGCGCCAGACCGCACTGGTGGCCAAGCAAGCGGCCGAGATCGACGTGCTCTCAGGCGGGCGCTTCCGGCTCGGCGTGGGGCTGGGCTGGAACCCGGTCGAGTACGAGGCGCTGGGCGAGGAATTTGGTTCCCGGGGACGCAGGATCGAGGAACAGATCGACGTCCTCCGCCGGCTCTGGTCCGAGCCCTTGCTGGACTACGCCGGAAACGAGCACCACGTCTCAAACGCTGGTCTGAACCCCCTGCCGACCCGGCAGATCCCGATCTGGATGGGTGGGACCGCCGAGGCGGCCAAGCGCCGCGTCGCCCGGCTGGCGGACGGGTGGATGATCAACCGGCCGACGGAGAAGGACCCTGAGTCAGCGCCTCAACAGATGCGGACCTACGTCGAAGAAGCGGGAAGGGATCCCCACGATTTCGGTATCGATATCCGAGTGGGCGTGCGTGATGGCGTCGAGAAGTCGTTGACCGCGGCAGCGCGGTGGGAGGAGCTCGGCGTCACGCATTTGACCGTCGACACCATGCGTGCGGGGTTGGAGTTCCCGCAGGGGCACATCGAGGCGCTGCGGCAATTCAAGGCGGCCCTGGCAGGCTGAGCGCGCGATCGCAGCCGGTGACCGGGATTCGTCAGGTCGAACGATCCGCGATCTCCCAGGCGTGGTCGAGCGAGTGCCAGCCCGAACGCCGGATGGCGTAGCGCGGGCTCCAGCGCAAGCCGCCCCGGGGGCCCCGGTCGGGAAGTTGGCCGCGAGCCCGGGCCGCGGCCGCTTCGAGGAAAGCCTGGCGCACGAGCTCCAGGTCCGCATCGACGCCACGCCCGCTGGCGGTGAACCGGCCGCCGAGCTGGCCCACGTACGCAGCGTCAGCGTCCAGCACGTGCGCGCGCATCTTGGCGACGTCGCGCCCGCCACCGCGCGGACCGGCGCTCAACCTCGTCGAGGCAGATGCGTTCGCGGCGTCGTCGAACGCGTGCCAGCATGCCTCCAGTAGGTTCGCCAGGCTATCCAGCTCAGCTTTTTCCAGTGGCCGTGAGTCGGTGCTGGCAGCGATATGTGGGGCGCCAAAGTCGGTGGTCGCGTCACCCGGCAGCCGCTCCGTCACGTGCAGGTTGCCGGGTTGGGCCGGGGCTTTGAAACTGCGGTCAGCTTTGTCGACCGTGGCGGCGTAGCGGGGCGCGTAGTCGATCAGAGCCTGGAGGGCCGACGCTTGGTCGCGGCTGCTCCGGCACCAACCGGGCCATTCAACAGCGGAGGCGAAGACGCGCTTCTTGCCGACCTCCAGATACACGTCAACGGCGCCCATATCGCGGCTAATTGTGAGGGTGGTCAGCGCGAGCCAGCTTGTTCAGGCTGTTTGGTGGGCGGATCGCGCCCCGGGCCTGCCTGGAACTGGGGGGCCCTGGCGTTTGCCGCCTCACTGAGGGGAAGGGTCAGGGCGAACACGGTCCCAACATCGGGCGCACTGCTGGCGACAACCAGGCTGCCGCCGTGTCCTTCCGCCAGCTGGCGGCTGATGTAAAGGCCGAGGCCCGTCCCCGGGACGTTGTGCACAGCGGGGTCGTTGCTGCGGTGGAATCGCTCGAAGACCCGCTCCCGTTCGGCCTCGCGAATGCCGACGCCGTTGTCGGCGACGCGCACCACCGCCCCTCGCGGGCCAACCGACACCGTAATCGACAGCCGGGGAGGCTCACTGCTGTAGGTGAGCCCGTTGTTGATCAGGTTGTCCATGACGCGACCCAGCTGGGCGGCATCGCCCAGCACCGGAACAGGGTCGGACATCGGTCCGGTGGCGATCAGTGCGCCAACCAAGTCGGCACGCGGCCGGGCGCGCTCGATGGCATCGTGGATCACATTGCGCAGGTCGATGTTGCCAATACTGCTCGGCAGCGCGTGCGCCCCGATGCGGGATGCTTCAAGCAGCGCGTCGACAATCTTGGCCAACTCTCGACTCTTGACCGTCATGACGTCGATTGGCCTGCGCCATTTTTCCGGGGCTGGGCCCAGCGAGCCGTCGGACATCATCGACAGGTAGCCGCTCAGGACCGAAATCGGCGTTCGCAACTCGTGGGCAGCCATGTTGAGGAAGGCGCTGTTGGCCTCGCCGGCGAGACGCTCGGAGAGGTACAGCCGGGTCACCTCCTCCTCGCGCTCGTGGGTGTCGACAAAGGACGCGACCAGGAACGATGCCAGGGCCACGCTGACGTTGAAGACCTGCAGGGTGACCATCTTTTGGAGCAGTGTCTCGGTTGAGAACGGGCCGATCCCTTTGACTGCCGCCCAGATCGCCACGCCCGAGGCGATTAGGGCAGCCGGGGCAGCGCCTCGGAGCCGGAAGCGCCAGGCCGCCACCATGATCAGCGGCAAAACCAGGTACTCGACCCCGAAGCGGGTCTGGAAGAGCACGTACGTGACGCACCCAATGCCCAACAAGAGAGCCGTGAACTCCGCTGCGCTCTGCCAGGTGAACTCCCGTGACGACCGGCTCGGCCGCAGGCTCAGCAGGAACGGCGCTACCAGCAGAACGCCCGTCGCGTCGCCTGCCCACCACACAGCCCAGGTGGGCCAGAAGTCGCGCACCGGAATCGCCCCCGATAGCAGCAGCACCGAACTGCCGATGGTCGCGCTGATCGTCATCACGGAGACGGCCGCGATCAGGATGAGGGCGATGGCGTCCCGGAGGCGATCGAGCTCCTGCCGGAAGTCCACCCATCTCAGCAGCTCGGCCGCGACGAATGGCGCCAGCGTGTTTCCCGCCGCAATCACCGCCGCGCCGACCGGCGACGGACCAATAGGTAGGTTGACTGCGAAGGCGGCGATGCCTATCGCCGGCCAGGCCCGGCGCCCCAGGACGAGCAGCGCCACCAGCGCGATTCCGGTCGGGGGCCAGATCGGGGTCACCTGGCCGCGCACCAGCGCCAGGTTCAGGCTCAGTTTCGCCGCCAGCCAGTAAGCGAGGGCGACCACGGCGAGCTGAGCCAACTCCCTGGCAAGCGGCGGAGGAGTTCTTACCGCTGATCCCTGTGTGCTCAGACTGCCCTCATGCATTGACCGTCGAGGGCCATCATAACGTCCGCTGAGCTCCCAATTGCCGACGGGCAGAAGGGGCGGCGTTTGTGACTCTCAGGCGCCCTGCGGAAGGATTTTGATGTTGCCCACGATGCCCACGATCGTGCCGACGACGATGAGCACAATCGCAAAAACCGCGAACGCAATTTAGTTCCAGGGCAGGGCCTCCACCCGGACCAGCCACGCCAGCCGTGGCGGCTTCCCGGGGCCCCATCCACATATCGGGCATACACCTCTCGGTGTAGCGTGGATCGAAATTCCAATCGTCGGTTGGGCAATGAAGGGTCGTCTTGCCGGGTCGAGCCGCGATAACGCTACAAACTGACGTACTCCTGCCCACACGGGCCCCCTGAAGTACAGGACGTTGCCGTCGGGGCGTTTCTTGCGCTACTGACAACTAATGGGTGTAGCACCCTCGACTGATTTCCGACCCAGCATTCAGGCTAGACTGCGCCGGTGCGGTTAGCTCTGTGTGGGGTACGGGGGTCGTCGCCGGCTTCCGGTGCGGAGTTTGACCGGTACGGCGGCCACACCTCCTCTGTCGCGGTCAGCGTCGACGGCAAAGCTCCTCGGCTGATCCTTGACGCGGGAACCGGAATCACACAGGGGGGTCGGCTTCTGGGAGGCGAACCTTTCCACGGAACCATCCTCTTTGGCCACCTCCACTGGGACCACACGCAGGGGCTACCTTTCTTCAAGTCGGCGGACAATCCCCACGCGACAGTGGCGGTGCAGGTGCCGGCGCAGGGAGACGTCGAGGCTGTATTGGCCCGCATGATGTCGCCGCCGCACTTCCCGATTTCGCCTGGGCAGCTTCGCGGCCAATGGAGCTTCGAAGGCATAGAGCCTGGTGAGCACCTCATCGAGGACCTGCAGGTCCGGGCCGTCGAGATCCCCCATCCCGGCGGAAGGATGTTCGGCTACCGCGTCACCGACGGCGCCGGCACCTTCGCGTATGTTTCCGACCACGGGCCAGCGGAGGCCGGGCCGGGACCCGAAGGATTAGGCGAGTACCACCCGGCGATCATGGAGTTGGTCGAGGGCGTGGACCTCTTGATCCACGACGCTCAGTACACCATCGATGAGTTCGTCCCCCGGGCCCACTTCGGCCACTCGGCGGTCGACTACACCGTCAAGCTCGGCGTTAAGGCGGGTGTGAAAAAGCTGCTTCTCTTCCACCACGACCCCTCGCACTCCGACGCCATGGTGGATCAGATCCTGGCCCATTGCCAGGCCCTGGCAGCCGGCGCGGACATGGAGATCGAGTCGGCCGCCGAGGGTTCGGTCCTCGAAGTCGGGGGCAGTTAGTTCCGGTAAGCGGTTCGGCTCCTCTTGTAGAGGAGTATCGCGCCGACGCTGCAGAGGGTGCCCAACGGCGCGCAAGACTCCAAGGCCCGGCCCGGCCTTCCGCGCGAGCGCGTGCTCGCGTCCATCATCTGGCTCCTCGACCAGTCTCTGATTCGAGTTGGCAACCGCGAGTACGCACGCGACAACAACTCGTTTGGGTTGACAACGGCGCGCAATCGACACGTCAAGGTCCGTGGGTCGGAGATCCACTTCGGCCGGCCGCCTTCTTCACGTTTCCGGCGACCTTGTTCTTGATCTCGCCCATCGACGCGGCTCTCTATAAATCGCGGCGTAAAAGTACGGATTATGACTATTCAAGCACAACCGGCGTCGCTGAACTTATTATGGCGTTCACAAGAGTCTCAACTCGTGCCCCCGGTCATATGACCGGGGGCACCTACACGGAGGTGACTTCAATGGCTGTACTGTTGATTATCCTGATCGTCCTTCTGCTCGCGGTGGCGTTGGGCGGAGGCGGGTACGTCTACCGCACCTACTACGGCCCAGGCGGGCGCGTGGTGGAGGAAGGCGGTCCAGCCGGTAGTCCCGCGGCCGCGATTGCGGTCTTGCTAGTCGTGGTTCTCCTGCTCGTGTTCTTCTTGTATGGGGTGGGGTCGCTGCACTGGTTCAACACCAACGTCAACGTCACCTCCTAGTGGACCGTAACAGCTGAATGTGGAGCTTGGATTCTGCGCGTGACGTCCACGTACTTCCACTTGATGGGCTTCGCCGTCTTGTTGTGCTCCCGGATGTAGGGCATGAGTTTGCGGTTGAGGTCGGGCGTCGACTTGAAGATGCCGCGGGCGATGACGTCGCGCTCGATCTTGCTGAGCCAGATCTCCACCTGGTTCAACCAGCTGGAGTAGGTCGGGGTGAAATGCAGGTGGACGTTCTTGTGGAGGCTGAGAAACTCGCCAACGCGCTTGGTCTTGTGGGCCGAGAGGTTGTCCAGGATGACGTGGATCTCCTCCTTGGCCGGGCGGCTAGCAACGACGCCGGCGAGAAAGGCAACGAACTCTTCGCTGGTGTGGCTGGCCACGGTTTGGCCGATCACCTCGCCGGTCCGGGTGTTGAGCGCCGCGTACAGGGAAAGGGTGCTGCAGCGGATGTACTCGAAGCCGTGGCGCTCGGCGCGACCGGGCGAAAAGGGCAAGGTGGGCAGGGTCCGGTCAAGCGCCTGAATGGCCGTCTTCTCGTCCACACTGAATACGACCGCGTGCTGCGGCGGGTTGACGTAGAGCGCGATCACGTCGGCGGCTTTGGTCTCGAAGTCGGGGTCATTGGAGGCGACGTAGTGCTCTACTCGATGGGGTCTGAGGCTGGCTCGAGACCAGACCCTAGCCACACGCATATGGCTGATGCCCAGCGCCCGTCCGAGCTTGCGTGTGGTCCAATGCGTGCTGCCGTCGGGGGCCGCCTTCTGGGTCAGCGCAAGGATCTTGGTCTCCAACTCCTGCGACGAGGCCGTGGCACGTGTCCCGCGGTGGCGGCCGTACAGCCCCTCCAGCCGCTCCTCCAAGAACCGCTGCTTCCACACGTTGACGGTCATCTGGCTGCATCCCGCAGCAACCGCGGCGCCGCGGAAGCTGGCCCCGTCCGCCAACTGCAGAATGATCTTGGCCCGCTGGGTGTCGGAACTACGCAGGCTACGGGCTCTAGCGCGCGACTCGAGTTCCGCCCGTTCTTCTTCAGTAAGGACGATTGGCTGAGTGGCAACGAACATGCCCCCATTGCCTCACACCACGCTCAGGAAATGAGCGTTACGGTCCACTAGCGCGCAGTAGGACCGGACCCGCGCGGGCGACCGCAGAGGTCTCCTAGTGTCATGCAGCGAGTGGATCCCGGTGATGCAGCCGCCGTCCCAGGCTTCTACGCCCTCGAGGCCTCCGCGCTCCTGTGGGTGCGTGGGCTTGCGTGGACGCGGGCCAGGGTGGTTGTGGTTGCCTTTGGGTTCGCGGTCGCAACCGTCGCCACCCGGTTCCCGATGCGAGGTCGATACCTGTTCAACTGGGACGCGCTGCAGTTCGCGCTCGGCATCCAACGCTTCGATCTGGCTACGCACAGACCGCATCCGCCGGGCTATATCGGATACATCTACCTCGGCCGGCTGCTTACCCATCTAACCGGCGCCACCATCGAGACGGTCCTCACGGCGGTCAGCATCGCCGGCGAGGCTGCCACCGTTGCCGGGCTGTACCTCGTGGCGCGCCGCCTCTTCGGTGAGTTCGCCGGCCTCGCGGCGGCGCTGCTGCTGCTGAGCAGCCCGCTCTACTGGATGTACGGCGAGACGGCTTTGACCTACGGCCTCGAGCCCGCGCTCGCGCTGCTGGGCTTCTGGCTGCTCTACCGGGCGAGCCGGCAGTCCGGCCGCCGACTGGTCCTAGCCGCAGCGGTGATCGGGCTGGAAGGCGCCATCCGTGAGAGCTCCGAGGTCTTCCTGCTGCCGGCGCTCGCCACGGTTGCGCTGGTGGCCCTGCGCCGTGGAGGACCGGCGTCGCGCCGTACCGTGGCCCTGGCCGCAGCCGCTGTGCTGGGCGCGACTGCGCTCTGGGCCTTGCCGTTGGTAGCGCTGAGCGGTGGGCTGCCGGCCTACCTACGCGTCTCGGCGGAGTTGGGCGCGCGGGTCACCGCGAACTCAGCGATCTGGCGCGCCGGCCTGGCGGGCCTGAACCTGGATACGAGCGCCGTCCTGAACGGCCTGATGATGAGCCTCGGGATTTTTCTCCCCCTCTTGCTCGCCGCAGGGCTGCTGCGGCTGGCTGAAGGCCGAGCGTTGAGACCGCCTCCAGATCGCGGGGCGGTGGCCCTAGTGGCTCTGTGCCTGGCCCCTGCTCTTGTCACCTACCTTCTGATCCACATCGGGCAGCTGGCGTACGTTCTGTTCGGGGTCCCGCTCCTGCTGCTCTTCGCAGGACCGGTGCTGACCCGACTGGCAACGCTGACGCTCCGCAGAGGAGAGTTGGCACGCGGGAGGCTGCGCGCCACCGCGCTCGGCGTCTGCGTCGTCGCCAACTTGGCCGTGTTCTTCGTGCCCGCGAACTCGCTCGCGGGGCAGGTGCGCGCTCGCGACCTGCACGTCGCCGCCGTCACAACTGCGGTGCGCTGGTTCGACCCGTCAACCACGGTGTTGCTCACCGACCCCGAAGGCCCCTCCTCCTACCGGACGGCAATGTATTACCTGCCGGAGTACGACGTCGTTGCGGTGGGCCGGGACTCACACGGTCGCGCCGGCGAGATGTTCTCCAATCGTGTAGGCGCGCCTGAGTACGACCTGGCCCGGTTCGTGCACGCCGGTCCCCTGCACCTGCCAGCCGGCGACCTCGCGGTAATCCTGGACGACGCAGTCCTGCGGAGCCTTGGTGACCCGCAGTGGCTGGAAACCTCGACGTACGGCCCGGGGGCGGCGGACCGGATGTACTTCGCCCACCTGGCCCCCGCCGACCCACCGTTGAACCATGGCGATCTCATCTACCTACGCGGCTCCGACTGCCCGTGTCGCGGCGAGCTCCGGGGCCGGCCGATGACTCGACGCGGCTCGCCGGCATGACGTCACTACGGATCGCCGCACCCTGAGGAGACTCTACCGTCGGCCACCGCCACACCACCACGCATGAGAACAGAGATGGCCCAGGGATCGGTCCGGCTTCTTGTTGCGGGTGACCGTCCCTCAGCTAACGACCCGCGCCACAGATTGCTGGCGTAGATTTCGTTCCGTTCCGGGACTCCGACTTGACGCAGTATGTCAAAGGCCCTATTACTCAGGAGGACGTTCGTGCGTACGTCCATACGTCTTTGGTATGAAACGACCCTACCGTGCCCCCGGAATCGGTTGGATACTGGCGCTCGCGGTCTTGGTCTATACCGCACTCGCGCTGGTAGGCATCGTCAACATGACTCCCAAAATGGAGTTGCTAATGATCGCCGGCGTGGCTTTGGCGATTCTCATCTAGGCGGATGAAAATCGGTCGACGAATAAGTCAGGAGGCTCTCAGGTAACTTTTCGGCCTTCCAGCTAAGATCAAGCTGAATATCTACCAAGGAGAAGTCATGAGCGAAACCCCCACACCCACAACCGAGGCACCAACCGAGGCACCAACCGAGGCACCAACCGAGGCACCAACCGAGGAGCCAAGCGCTGAGCCGACCACCAAGGAGGAGCCCACCGAAGGCGCATGACAGGGTGAAGAGGGGCAAATCGCTGTCCAACTCGCCGGAGCAGGTGGTTGCGGCGGCGGATGTTACCCTACCCGATGCTTCAAGTCGTTTTCGTCTTGCTTCGCGGCCTCCTGGTCGGCTTCCCGTGAAGGTCACACTGGATCTTTACTCACACCTCGTGCCGGCTCTTCAGGAAGACGCCGCGAGTCGTGTGGCCGCGGTCATCGATGGCTGAGAGGGCGTCACACCCAGCTTGAGAGGATGTCTCCTAATGGCGGAGGGCCAGCGGGGCAGCTGGCGGGTCTAGCCGGGCTGCTTTGGCAGCTGCCGAAGGCTGTCCTTGACGCGTGCCGGTGTGTTAGGCGATTTGATCGCCTCCTAACCGACTTCTCAAGAGCGGCGTCCATGGCTGCCAACCCGGTCTTCGACAGCCGTTTAGCCATCAAGAACCTCCCCTACGGTGGGAGCTGATTTCCACCCAACTCTGAGACCTGTTGCAGCGGACCGAAGGCCGGCACCTGTAGACGTCTTCGCCAATTCTTACCGTCGGTGACGTTGGGGTGACCGAGTGCCACGATCGCCGTTGACCTCGTGACCGGACGCCCGTGGGGACGGCCCTAAGCAATCCGCGTACGGCCCGCGCCTCTAAGCTTTCGGCGATGCGCCTTCGTATTCGAAATGATGCTCCCCTTAGCTAGCTTAGTGGACGCTCTTCGCAACTTTGTATTCGACCCGACGCCGGATTTCGTGGCATTGATCCACGGTTTGCGGGCTGACCCACTGCCGGACTCTGCTAGGCACCCCAGCCGGTCAATCGCTCTCTCGCGTGTTGAGCTCGTTGAGGATGTCCTCAACCAAAAGGGCAGCCCGATCCTTGAGCTCATCCCCGGGGTAGAAGCGCGCGAAGATGCTGCGCGCCTCATCCAGGTTCACGATGTTGAGCTCTGCCATGAGCCATCGAATGTCGTCGGTGTCCTGCTCTCGACGGGCGGACCCAAGCTTCATCGCAAGCGCAAGTTCCTTCGAGGCTCCCATCACGCGGATCCCCGGCTCATCGAGGATCACCGGGTTCGACTCGCCCCGCAGCTCGCTCAGGTAAGAGCTGCCTTGATTGTTCAGCCAGTAGCGTGGGAGCCCGAGCTCGGCAGCCACCTCCTGTGCCGCGGTCAGCACTTCGTCATCTGGTTCGAACACCGCGTCGACGTCGCGGGTGGCTGGCCGCGCTTTGTAGGCGAGCACCATCACCGCACCTCCGAATATGAAGACGTCGGCCCGTTTGCCCCGGCCGTAGACCTTCTGCCCGACGCGCCGCAGGGCATCCAGGATCTGCTCTCGGGCCATCAGCGGCTCAGACACGATCCAAGGCCTCCGCGGTGATCCAGATCGCCCGGCGGCGAAACGCGGCCGGGCTTTCAGCGATCGCGCTCGGCTTGACGCTGGGAAGGTCGAGCAAGAACCAAGACGAGTCCAGAAAACGATCGGGCTTCTGCGCCCAATCTGGGACAGGCAAGCGATCATGAAATGCCAGGTGCTCAGCCAGCGCCCCCAGAAAAGCGTCCCATCGCCTCGATGTCGTGGGCGGCGGCTTCGGTTCAAGCAGTCGAGCTCGCGCCGCGCGAGGTTCGGCCCGATACTCATCAAGGAACTCAAGACAGACCCGAAATGCCGACCGCTCATCGTTGGGATGTTGCCGGATGTAGTGGGAGACATCGGCGAGCGAGATCGGTGCGTAGTGTTGGGCTTCCATCTGCCCCCAGACTAACTTGTACCTACGTTTAGGCGGTGCGTGTTTGGGCTTCGGGAATCCCATGCAGCGACGAGCGGCCGCTCATGAGCTCGGGGAGAAGGTCCGCGTGGACCTCCCTATCAAGTTGCCATCCGCAGCTGCCGGGCTGTGTCCCGGCGCCGCCGACGCCTGCCCTGGAGCTGGAATGCCAGAAGGACGATCTCGTTGACCCTCCGCTCGTACTCTGCCAGGGTGACACCGTCGATGCCCTTGCAGACCTCTCGCGCTGCTGTTTCAAGCTGATACCAAAGATCGCCGCGCCGCTCGACAAACAGGGGGTGCTCCGAATTGATGATCACCAGCGTGCCAGTGTCTTCGAGGACCAGCTGGCTCCGTATGGAGGGATCCAGGCGGCGGACCTGGATCGCGCCAAAGCCCCTACGACGCGCTCGAGCTTCCCCGTCAGCCGCGGGCGGCTTTACTGACGGCAGCCGATCGCCCGCGTTTGGCGTCGACTGCGTCTTAGGCGGCTGCAGCGGAAGCTCGCCTTCCCGCTCGCCTGGAGCTTCACCTTCGGCGTCCCCCCGCGCGGACGCTACCCCGGCCGCCGGGCCCGCAAACAGATCCTCCCGCTCCGACAATCGCAGCGCCTGCGCCAGCAACTTGCGCGCCTGTTCTGCGGCCCGCACCGACCTCACCGGCGGTGGGGCGACATTCTCCCGCATGAGCTGACGAGCGAGAGGTCCCAGCACTCGGTGCATCCGGTCCTCGATCGAGACCCACGCCGCGTTGTCGCGATCGAAGTCGCTCTTGTTCATGGTCAGGGGTACGAGGGGCACCTCCACCTCGCCGACCAGGCGCGCCATGCCGGGTGCCTGGATGGCGTCGGGGTGGCCGAAGAACTCGCCTTTGCTGATGAGCCGCCCGAGTCGATATGCTCGGATCCCCGGCACAAAGTCGGTCCCCCTTCGGTCGGCGTCTGCCGTTCCGAACCAGCCGCCGATCGTTGTTCCGGCGGCTCGAACCCTGAAGTCACGGCGCTCCGCGGCATGAATCGCCAGAGGCGCCAGCGGCGTCCGATTCAGCACGATCGTCAGACCGCCGCCCTCGAGCAGCAGCCGGTAGGTCTCGCCAAGGCGCAGGCCCAGGCGGCGGACGTCGACCCGCCGGTCAACCGCATCGATGCGGACCCGTAGGAAGCCGAGCTCACAATCGACCCGCTTTGTGACCTGCACAAGCTCATAGGTTTTCAGGCGAGTCCTGTCACGATATTCGGGATCGTGGAAGCGCCAGCTGGCGGCATCACCGGGTCTGCTGGCCTCAATCGTGAATGAGCCGCCCAGATGGCCAATCGCAGCCTTGCCACCCTGCCCGTACTGCCCAAGCAGGTTGCGTCCCCGCTTCTGCGATCCGCCCCATCGCAGGTAGCTCTGCTCGAGGTCGCGAGGACCCATTCCCTGTCCGCCGATCGTGGTCACCTGGATGCTGGCTGGATGAACCGCTACCTCAACCGCCAGGGGATGGCCGGCGATACGTGAGTCCACGGAGTTGTCGATCAGCTCGAGCACCGCATCCGCGCTGGAGCGGTAGTTCGAAAACAGCGACGCGGTGATGCCGGGATCGATCCGTTCCCTGACGATCACCCGGTCAACGATCTTTGGCATTGGGGCGAGGATGCTGCTCGGCGGATCGAATGTCAACGGCCTGCCCAAGACCGAGCTCATCCGACGCCGCGGGCCCTGGCGCACCGCCGAGGACGTCGACCTTGCAACGCTCGAATGGGTCGACTGGTGGAAAGAGCGCCGCCTGCACAGCGCGTGCGAGGAAATCCCCGCCGCAGAGCCAGAGACCTCTACCCCGCTGACCAGGCTGCGGCCCCCGCGGCTTGAATCCAATAACGCGGCTCCACCGCCAGTCAGGACACCCCTGAGCCTCCATCAAACCCAGGGCAGTTCACAGCAACGTCTCGGGGGCGAAATTGTATTCAAAAAGCTGGCTCCGGAGGTCGGACTCGAACCGACAACCTTGCGGTGGCGGTGGCGTATCCGGGTAGGCGGGGTACATTACCTTATCTTGGGGGAAAACGGATGCAGTCTTGGCCGTTGGCGGGGGAGCCACCTCCGGCGGGTTGGTCATGACGGTTATCTTGCCTCGTTCGCTCAGACCGATCCACCTGCGATTGACCCCTGTCAACGCCTCGACGGCCAGGTCAGCCAGCGTCAGGGGGGCGGCTCCTGTTGCACTTCACGGCGTACGTCCCGGTGAGCGTCGGT
>OCZT010000575.1_pt1 | contig 36729 bp, 48 predicted proteins | sample 1539031 | NCBI WGS metagenome assembly OCZT01 (sample SAMEA3539308, study PRJEB22396) | soil metagenome | biome: tundra; feature: field; material: soil | place: USA | collected 2010-05 | depth 0.15 m | reverse complement strand
TTAGCAGTACCTAATTTTCCAGATAGTAAATAAGCATTCCTTTTTAGCAGTACCTAATTTTCCAGATAGTAAATAAGCATTCCTTTTTAGCAGTACCTTTTTTCACGTTCTTCACGTTCTCTGTTACGTTTTCTGGTCAATTCAATTCTTTTTTTGACTACCTTTTTATGACGTTCAATTTGCTGCTGTGCTTCTTCAGCAAATTCTCTTTGCCTTTTAGCAGATTCTTCATATATATTCATATTTTTTTTATTTTCGTACTTCCAGTTATTTTTAGTTATGTAATAGATAAATGTTGATATAAAGACAATAAATGTATGTTATAATTTCATCAACACTAATCTGATTGTTTTCAGAAATTATTTTTAGATCATTAAATGTACCGTAATCAATTTTTAAACCAACTCTTTTTTCTTTAATAATATTATTACTAACATCATCATCATCATCAATATTATTGAAATCGTAAGTATTGAAAAATAAATCCAACCACGTTAACATTTCTGCATTTCTCTCAATGCTTATTTTATTCACAGTATTCAATAATATAAAAACCTTTATTATTATAACCTACAGCATATAGATTATTTCCACTTTTATAGATAACTTCATTATTATTAAAGCCAATATAATAACTATAAGTTATATTTTGTACTTCAATATATTTTTTCAAACCTGCCTGTGCTTCACCATTGGTTGGATAATATTTTACAACAATATTATCATTAACATTTTTAGTCTTTTTCATTTGTAGTTAAGTTTTAATTATTATATTCTAATTTTTCTGTAATTCAGACTGTCTAAGAGCATAATATATTTCTTCGAGAGTATATGACTCTTTCTTGCCAATAATAGCTATAATCGCATAATAATGCTCTTCACGTACATTTAAATCAATACCAATATTACATCTTATCTTTTTCATTTATTATTTTTATATAAATACTTATGAAATATTGTAAGTATTGTTCTACTTAATTTTTATTTGTTTTTAAAATACGACACGACATATATTTTTTTTACCGTATATACACACACACACGTGCGTGCGCAATAATATCATATTAACTGTTAAATATTCCCCTTCTATTCTAATTCATATTCAAATTCTTTTTCTAATTCTCTTTCTTATTCTTATTCTTATTCTTATTGTTAGTATGATACTAACTATATACTAACTCACTTAGTATTTTCATTAGAATTAGACCACCTTGTATTTATTGCCTTTCTTGCCTTCTCTTTTCTTTCTTCTGCTGTCATCTGACTTGCTGTTGTTTTTCCACCAGCAGACTGTTGACTGTATTTATCATCAAAGAATGATAACTTTTCATTCAATTCGTCACTCCAGAATATTTTATCGTCTGAATCAAAATAGTTAATGATAATTGGTTTTATTTCTTCTATGTCGCATTGAAACTCAAAAGCTATATCTTCTATAGTTGATAAACTCATTGCTCTTTCTTCACTTGCTGCTAATTTTTGCATTATACTATGGTATAGTCCATAACCTAACCACCCAAATCTTTTTCTAATATTTAGACTTTTAGGTGAGTTGTAGTTACTTGTTGATAACGGGTAATAGTTTGCTGTTTTCATAATTTTTTAATTAAAATAATTCGGATAATTTTTTTTCATAATTTCAGTTGCTTTTTTTTGTTTTAATATTTTTAACCATTTATTAATTCTTCTTCTAGTGATATTATATGCATCAGCAATAAGTTTTTTTTCTTTTGGATTATCAATACAAAACTTGATAATTTTTTCTTTTAATACATCGTCAATTGGTGTTTCCATAATCTTCTTCTTTTTAGTCGTCAGCAGGTGTCCTGCAAACTCATTGATAAATAATAGATGTGTTTAAAAAAGTCACGCTTTGATAATTAGACAGTTAGCATTTTTTCAGTACTTTTAGACGGAGACTACTATGCATAGCAAGGTAGTATATCTATTTGAATATCAATAGTCATATATGTATGTAATTGATAATGAATACCCATTTTTAAGTGAATATTGTATATTTAAACTACTTATATATTCAAGTCTTATATATACTAGCAACTAATCTTTAAATTATTTTTTCAAACTTAGACTTGATATTCAGGTAGTTATAAATTATTTATATGTTTGACAACATATTTCAAGACTTTTCAAAACAAGTCTCGTATTTATCAATGCACTTGAATATCAAGAGCACTAAATTATAGGAAAGAAATTAAAATTTAAACAAATGAAAAATTTAAAAATGAGTGTTAAGCAAAAATGGTATGTCGATGCCAATGAACAAATCGATAAATTATTTGAAGAAAAAGTGGAATTAGAAAAACAAAAAGAAGAATTACAATGTAAGTTAAATTATAAATTATATGAACTCGACACACTTAGTGATTTAAGAGTACATTTCCTTAATACTTTATCAAAAGATAAAGGTAATGAACTAAGTCCTGACTGCTGGACAATTGATACTAATCCAGACCATCCAGATACATTACTTTCTCCACACGGAGGCACTTATGACTGTGGAAATTTGAGGGATACCGTCAAAAAAGAAAATAGAGGAAAAGAAGCAGAAGTTACTCAAACAAAGTATGATGATTTTCCTTTTAAAGCTGAAGAATATCGTCAAAATGAATGCTTGCAACTTGCAAAGTTACATATTAAAAATTTATTCGATAGTAATCACGAAGGTTATGAAAAGAATATCTACCTGAGAGAGGAGAAATTGGATAGTATTAAGAAAAATTATGCAAATGATATTTTGTCAGGGTATGTAGATGAAATGTGGACAAAAGATATGCCGATTTAATATAATTTTTTCTTTCCAAAAACTTCCCAAGTTTAGAACTGCAGTGGATGTGTGCGCAGAAGCTGCAGTTTATTTTAAAAATAATAATAATAAAATAGTAAATAAAATGATAATAAAAAAACCATTAAATATAACATTATTAAAACCATTAAATATAACACAAGAAGAATATAATTTAAATATAAATAAAATGACAAGGGAAGAGAGAGTTCAATATATGGAGGATATAGCTTATTCTTATTTTAACAAGACAAACAGTAAGAATTTTAAGTTTATTCGTAGATCGAAAGATGTTTTTAGTTTTTGGGATTGTTCAGGAGAAACAACAAATAATAAAAAATTTGTGGTTGAATTTAAGATAAGAAATTATTCTAGTAAAGACTTCCTTGGATGGATACTTGAAAATCAGAAATTAAAGGCATTACGTGACCTCTGGGTGAATAATGACTCTTTGCACATAGTTTATATCAATTATCTTAGTGATATCGGCTACTCGTTTAATTTAAGCTCAAGATTCAAACAAGGATGCAATAGTGAAATATCAGCAACATATTTTGATTATGTGAATCATTTTTCATTGGGTGACAATAATTATAAAGAAAACAAACTGGTAAATTATTTACATTATAGTGTAGAAGACTGGTTTGATAAAATAATAAAATATAACTAATAACTAAATAAGATGATAGATATAAAATATGAAGGTTTACCCACAGAGGTGTGGTTCAGTATTACGGAGGTAGCCAAGCTACTCAATTTAACAGTGAGAGATAAAAATCTTAGAAACAGAAAAAAAATAGGAAGGAATAATTTTTTTAAAATTTTACGATATAATAAGGTGTTACTTAAGGACAACACTCCGTCTCAAAGTTTTGTCAACTTGGATTTAGCAAGGCTACATAAGACAAGAAAAGGATATGTAATAACTATATTTTCAGAGAGAGGTATTGATTTCCTCAAACAAAATTTTAAGACATTTAAGTACATTGTTGATTATGATAGAAAAACAGTTAAAAATAAGTATGTGGTCAGACTCGAAGATATAATTTAAAGTTATGATAAAAGAAGAGAGAAATATATATATGAAAGCGTATAGTGCTAAGCCAGAGAATAATGTAAAAAAAAGAATATATATGAAAAAATATTATGCAAAACCAGAAGTAATGGCAGACCATAAAGCAAAAGCAAAAATATATAATGCGACACCAGAAGGTAAAATAATATTTAAAGAATCAAGTAAAAAATATCGTACTAAACCAGAAAATAAAATAAAAATAAAATTACATACTAAAATAAAAAATATGACACCAGAAGGTAAATTATATAATAAAATACAAAATTTAAAAAAACATTTTAATTTAACATTAGAGCAATATAATGAAATGTTAACACTTCAAGTTAGTGGTTGTACTATATGTGGTAAAACAATACAAGAAAATGGTAAGGCATTGGCAGTTGACCACGACCATAAAACAGGACAAATAAGAGAATTATTATGTCATTCTTGTAATGTTGCATTGGGAGAAATGAATGACAGTCCAGAACTATTGCGTAAAGCAGCAGATTATTTGGAAAAACATAAAAATAATATTAAAAATTTAAACTAAGGAAGATGAAAAAAAATAGAGTTTATAAAAAAACAGAAAGACTGGCATTAAGAATCAGTCTTGATACATTGACGAAGCTGGAATATCTATGTGGACTTAATAAGTCTGCTTATATATGTAATCTGATAGAAGCTGAATATTTAAAGGTGACAGGTTATGAAAACTAAGAATAAAAATAAAAACAACTTAGTGCCAAATGTGCACAAAGTTAAAGTAGTTAGAATAATTCCCTGTATTGAACCAGAGGAAGAAAAATTTCAAATAAGAAAAAGTCATATTATTAATGGTTCTAAACATTATGATAATTTCAGGGAAGATATTACTCATTCGGAAATAGCAACCCCTAAAGCAGAAGTTACGGAATATTTTAAAGAATTATTGAATGATCTAACTAACCGACTTCAATATGTTCGTGGGATTCACTTACCAAAACCAGCAATGTATCCTCCTTTATCAGAAGAAGAAATGAAATCATATAACATACCTCCTGATAAAGTTAAAGAGATACAAGAATATTACAATAAAATGTTTAGAAAAAATATATTTATAAAAAAAGGTGATATTATTGCACCAGAAAATAAAGAACTAAATTTTTCAGAATTAGGTGAAATGTTTGATGTAAAAAAAGAAATAATTAAACGTATAATATTAAATGATATTATTTAGTATTTTTCTGAAATAATATAGTATTTATATAAAATAAATATAGAGTTTTGTACTAAAAGATTAAATATGTCGTTTAATAGTATGTAAGCAGTTTTTGAGAATATAGAAATAATAATATTAATAACTAAAAAATGAAAATTATGAAAAAATTAAATTTAACAACGGAATGGGTTCTTGATAAATTATCAACTAGCTGGATGGTAACTGAAAAGGGATGTGTATTACAGGTTAATCTTAAAGATGGTATTATGGAATCTCATCTTGTAGAATTAGCACTACAAACAATGGGTGTTAATTATTGGTTTAATACTATTGGTTATCCTAATGAAGCAATTGACGAGTATAGGTTTAATCTCGAAGATATAAAAAAAGATTGTCCAAATCTTTTTCTTAAAATGGAAAAAAATAATAATGAAAACTAAATAACTAAAAAAATGAAGACACTAACAAATGAACAGGAAATTAAAGGACATATTAAAAACACTTTAGTTTGTAATGAAATATACAAAACTACTTACTATTGGCAATCATCAAACAGTCCTAGAGAAAGAAGATTAAATGAAAGACAATTTCATAATGATCATCCAGATTATACATTTAAATGGAATGATTATGAATTTATAATTGAACATCGATATGATGAAAGCAGTAAACATTGTTTTTATAAATTGTTAATATATAAGGATGATCTGAAAACTAATGTAATGGCACTCAGAAATATTTTTATAAAATTAATGCAGAAGGATGATAAGGATTATAATTATGAAAAATTAAAGGAACATTTAAATGAACCTTCTAAAATGATATTAATAAACAATTTAAATAAATAAAATTATGAAAACACTATTATTAATTATCGCATTGATCATTGGTTTAGGAATGTTCACAAGATGTTCTCCAATGAAAATGTTTAACATATATTCTGTAGAAGCACCAGCACCACCTTATGGTGCGCCAGATCAAACTGTCAACCTTGCTTCACAACCAGCACCATTTGCTGGTCGAACTGTAACATACGTTTATTATTGCCACGAAGGTAAATACATAACTATAACGTATTATACTATTGAAAGTAAAAGTACTCATTTGAAAAAATATAATAATTACTGGTGTAAGATAACTACTACAGGTAATTGCTTTATGAAATAATTTTAAAAATTAATGTATTTATATATAAGAATTTTTTCATTTGAATGGATTGGCAGTGGTAAGAACACTGCCTTTTTTTGTATATAAACTATTTTATTTGGAGATATCAAAACCAATACTTATCTTTACCTGACAGTAGTCCAGATTCTACTTGACAAAACATTATGTTATAGGAAATTCATAATATTAATTATAGGCTTTTATTTCATTATAAAAAAACTTTTTTCGAAAGAATTTCGTATAAGTAGAATGAGAGCAGTTATCAAAGTATGTTATGCAGATAAAGAATTCAGGCAAGACCAAATTGCAATAATCAAGCGGATCGCTCTAGTTCTTGTTGAGCACGATCTATCTGTGGTAATAGATTTTAAAGAGAAGAAAGTTAAGAACCTTAATATTAAACTACGTGTAGTTTAATTAATTAATCTATATTTGTATATTATTAATTAATAATTATTATAATGTCACCATCTGAGGTCGCAAAACTCGTTAAAGAAAATCTTTTAAATCGCCCTAACAAAAAGGTTGTTTTTGGTTCGTTCTGTAATGCATTGGGTGAAGACTTAACCAAATTTCTTACTCATTGTAATAAATTCAAAGAATCTATACGAGAAAAGGAAATTGAAAAACTTAAAGCAAGACTTAAAGAATTGGAAGGTTAATCTAGGTACGATGGACGAGATAATACAGTATATGAATCTTTTATAACTGTATAGTTATTTGTATAATTATTTGTGTGTTTATTTAAATATATTTCATATTCATAAACATCAGGTTTTAAGTTATTCTTCTCAGATGATATTATAAATGTAGTTGTGCCACCAGTTGTGATTGTACTACCTGTAATATAAATTTTTGAAATAACAGTATTAATTGCCATTATCGCAGTATATCCGCTGAAATTTATTGTCTCTTTGTCAATATCAATAATTTGAACAGTTAAATCTAAAGTGTTCTCTTGGTACGTTGTAATTGAATTACTCATAATTATATTTTTATATAAATACTTTATTTATTAATATTATATTTAACTTGTTTAATTTGTTCAAAAGTTGATAACCCAAAAAAAGTCATCATTATACCTGCACTAAAATACAATACTTCCATTGGGGTTTGCTGTAACCATAACACCTTGATAAATAGTATTATTATAGTAACTGCAGCAAAAATAAGTCCTGTAAATACTTTACTTGATGCAGTGTTGTTTGTGTCGATTAATTGTCTGAAATATGTCATTATAATAGTTTTGTTAAAAATCCAATAATTGATATTATAAACATTATTGCACCTAATATCCACCCGTACATTTCTTTTCTACCAGTACCTGTACCACTTGTTTCTGCACGACTTTCAATTACAGAATCCATTTTTTTTAACAAAATGTCCATCTGAGGGTCTGTCACTGAAGTTTTTCCTTTTAATTCATATTGTGCTTTTTCAACAATTAATAATCTGTCAGCAAGTTGGGTTGAAATTGTTTTTAATTGTTCTGCAACATTACTTGCAGTTTGTGCTACTAATTGTCTTAATGTTTCAGCACTTTCAGTAACATTTTTTGCTAAAACTTGTGCTTGTAGAATTGCTCTCTCTGAAGCTGTACTTACTGCTGCAACATCTACACTACGAATAGCATCAAGTCTTTTTTGCTCTGCTAAAGTAAGTTTTTCTTCATATTCAGCGTGCATAGTAATTTTTTCGTCAATTCTCCTAACTTCTGAATCTATATATGATTTTTGTTTTGTCATTAAAATGTCATTTATTATAAATAGTGTGATACTGGCATTTTCGAAAGTTCATCTAAGTTACTTTCGAAATTCTTATCTTTTTTAGAATGGATATTGTTCTCCAAACCCATTATTATAAAGCATTCCAAATTCAGCAGCACTAAGTGCACGATTATAAATTGATATATCATCTATATATCCGTATAATGCATTTGCAGCACCTGAACCAAATTCATTTCCAAATGTATCATTTGCACCAGTTACAGCAGCAAATGCAGTTCCCAATGTAAAAATTGATGTTGCTGATTGAACTCCATTGACATAGATCAGTAATTGTGTTCCAATCCCTCCACAACTAAATCCTAAATGTGTCCAAACTGTTGTTGATAAAGTTATTGCATCAGTAGTACTATATTCATTCCAAGCAGGAGTTGTAGGCATACAATAAAACCATATTTTTTTACTAGTTGTATCATATTGAGCATAAAGTCTATCTCCACCCCCACTATTATGAAGAGACCATAAATCGATTAATTGTGTCGGAGCAGCAGCAGGTAAAATCCACATTGATACTGATATACTATTACCTGTGAACTTATTTAAACTAAAATTAGTTGGTAGTTTTAAATAACCCGTATATGTAGTATTATTATTTAAATATACAGCTTTTCCTAATATACCTGAATTATTGACAGTACCAGCACCTCCCAATGTTAAATTATTTACCCCCAATGAATCAGCCATAGCAGTTCCAGTTGTCTCATTTAAGTTCCAATTACCAAGTAAACCTGTTAGTAAACTTGACTTTTTAATATTTGATGCTATTACTCCCGGTACTATACTCATATTATTATACTGTTATATTTATACTGTTATATCTCCTGATAAAATCCAAGTGTTACAAAGTTGTTTTATCAGGGTTGCTGTTGAATATTGGGTACGTAATTTAAGGGCACTATTTGCACTTAATATTGTTGAACCTGTTCCTGCAGCTATTGTTGTTTGACCAGCACAAATTGATGTTATTGTGATAGTTGTACCGATTGGGAATGCTACTGAGCTATTTTGTGGTACTGTAATTGCTTTAGTAGCTGCATTTGCCATTGTGACTAGTTGTCCTGCATTACCAATTACAAGTGTAAAAGCATCAGTGACAGCACAAACACTCATACTTGCATTTGCATAAGTTGCTGGTAAATTTCCACCTAAACAAGCTGCATTTGTTGCACAAGCTGCAGTTGCTGATACACCAAGAAAACAACTTGGAGTACATCCTGCCACAGTTGTAGCATTTCCAGCACAAGTTGAACATAAAGCAGTTCCACCACTTGTTAAGAAATATGCAGGTAGATGACCACCTAAACAAGCACTATTTGCTACACTTAAATTACCTTCTGTATGAGAATTTAAACAAGCACTATTATTTGAATTTATTGCATTTGTAGCACAAACTGCTGTACCACCTGAAGTTAAAAAATATGCAGGTAAATGACTACTAAAACAAGTAGCATTATTAACACTTAAATTTGCTTCTGTATGAGTATTTAAACATAATGAATTAGTACTTGTAACTGCACAACAAGCTGTTGCTGTTGCACCTAAGAAACAACTTGGTACACAAGAACATAAAGCTAAAGCATTTGTTGCTGTCGTACTGCAAGTTGCAAGAGTAATAGTTGAACCTGTATTAAGATAGAATGTTGGAAGTTTTGCATTAAAACATTTTGAATCACAAGCACAACCAGTTGTTGATAAATAACTATTTGCTAAATTTCCACCAAGACACAATGCATTTGTTGCTGTCGTACTACAAGTTGATAAAGCAATAGTTGAACCAGTGCTTAAAAAGTAACTTACTAAATGATTATTTAATTTATTTGAATCAGTCGCACAAGCTGCAACTCCAAGAAAACAAGTTGGTATACATCCACATAATCCTTTAGAATCAATTGCTGATGTAGCACAAGTAGCTGTTGCTGAAGCACCCAAGAAACAACTTGGAATACAACCACAAAGTCCTTTACTATCAATACTTGAAGTAGAACAAACTGCAGTTCCACCAGAAAGTAAGAAATATCCTTGTAGATGACCATTTAAGCAAACTGAGTTATTTACAGATAAATTTGCCTCTGTATGAGTATTAAGACAAAGTGAATTTGTAGACGTAACAGCACAACAAGCAGTCGAATTAGCTCCCAAGAAACAAGAAGGAGTACAATTTGCAATAGTTGTAGCATTTCCAGCACAGGTTGCACAAGTTGCAAGAGCAATCGTACTTCCAGAGTTTAGAAAATAAGCTGGCAAGTTATTGCCCAATTTAAGAGCATTTCCTGCAATTGTCGAGCAAATGGCAGTACTTCCCGTATTAAGATAATAAGTTGGTAATTTAGTGCCTAAACAAGCTGAATTGGCAACAGATAAGTTTGCCTCAGTATGACTGTTTAAACAAGCTGAATTATTTGAATTTATTGCATTTGTTGCACAAACAGCAGTTGCATTAACTCCAAGAAAACAAGTTGGTATACATCCACATAATCCTTTAGAATCAATTGCTGATGTAGAACAAACTGCTGTACCTCCACTTAAAAGAAAATATGCAGGTAAATGACCAGAAAAACAAGTAGAATTTGCCACTGATAAATTAGCTTCCAAATGACCATTGACACAATTTGCATTACCAGCAGTTGCTACTACTAAATTAGCTTCAGTATGACCATTAACACAAGCACTATTATTAACTGATAAATTACCTTCTGTATGACCATTAACACATAAAGCATTTCCTGCAGTTGTTGCACAGATAGCAGTACCACCACTTGTAAGATAATAAGCTGGTAAATGACCTCCAAGACAAGCTGAATTAGCTACTGATAAATTTGCTTCCAAATGACCATTGACACAAGCACTATTATTAACTGATAAGTTACCTTCAGTATGTCCGTTTACACATAAAGCATTGGTTGCTGTTGCTATTGTACTACCTGTATTGAGATAGTATGCAGGTAATTTTGCATTAAAGCATTTTGAATCACAAGCACAACCAGTAGTTGAAAGATATGTATTAGCTAAATTACCACCAAGACACAATGAATTTTTTGCAGTACCACCACTTAATAAATAACCTGCTCCTTGCACACTATCAAGAGTATCTGCATTACCTGCACAAGTAGAGCATAAAGCTGTACCACCTGAAAGTAGAAAATATGCTTGTGGATGACCATTAAAGCAAGTACTATTAGCAACACTTAAATTTGCTTCAAGATGTCCATTAACACAAGATGCATTATTAGCTGTTGCTACCACTAAATTTGCTTCAGTGTGACCGTTTATGCAAACTGAATTACAAACTGATAATGCAGCTTCTAAATGACCATTTAAACAAGTACTATTTTTAGCTGTACCACCAGAAAGTAAATATCCTGCAGGTAAAACTCCACCTAATTTTGATGAATCTGCTGCTGTTCCTGCTGCTGCTAAAGCTCCAACCTCTGTATAAGTATATGAAGGTTTGACACTTGCCAATGCCCAAGATGAAATAGAAGAAGATAATAATCTTGAATTTATGTTTGTTAAAGTACTTCCTGAATATGTATTAAAAGTTGAAGTTAATAATCTATTACCAATCAGAGTGTTTGTAGCTCCTGTGTAACTATTTATTTGAGTTTTTGAATAATAATTTGCAGGTAATGTAGTACCACTGTAAGTATTAAAAGCAGTTGTACCTAATTTACCATTGATCAATGTTAAAGTTGCTCCTGTGTAAGTGCTATAAACACTTGTAAGTAATCTATTACTAATCAGTGTATTAGTTGCTCCCGAATAACTATTGATTTGTGTTTTTGAATAATAATTTGCAGGTAATGTTGTTCCAGAAAAAGTATTAAAAGAAGTTGTTGATTCTGCCCCAACTTCACTTGAGGTATAAGAAGGTTTTGTTCCTGCCAATGCCCAAGATGAAATAGAAGAAGCTAATAATCTTGAGTTTATATTTGTTAATGTTGCTCCAGAATATGTGTTGAATGATGAAGTTAATAATCTATTACCAATCAGAGTATTAGTTGCTCCCGAATAACTATTGATCTGTGTTTTATTATAGTATAATGATGGTAATGTAGTACCTGAAAAAGTATTGAAATTACTTATTGATAATGCACTAACTTCACTTGCTGTATAACTTGGTTTTGTACCAGCCAATGCCCAAGCACTAATCGCACTCGAATTTAATTTTAATCCTATTGCACTTGCTGTATTTCCACTATAACTATTTATTTGAGTTTTATTGTAATATAAACTTCCTAATGTTGTTCCAGTAAATGTATTAAAATTTGATGTTAAAAGTCTATTTGAGATTAATGTATTGGTAGCACCAGTATACGTATTAAAATCAGTTTTTGCTAATTTTAATCCTATTGCAGTATTTGTATTTCCAGAATATGTGTTGAATGATGAAGTTAATAATCTATTACCAATCAGAGTATTAGTTGCTCCTGTGTAAGTATTAATCTGTGTTTTTGAATAATAATTTGCAGGTAATGTTGTTCCAGAAAAAGTATTAAAATTACTTGTTGATAATGCACTAACTTCTACTGCAGTATATGCTGGTTTTGTTGCACATTTTGCCCAAGTTGATACATCTGATGCTGGTGCTGCTCCTGCTGTTGTTGCATAAGCTATAGTTGAACCTGTTGAAAGAAAATAAGTATCATTATGATTATTTAATTTTGTTGAATTAATTGAATTTGTTGCACATATTGCTGTTGCTCCAGAAGCTAATTTACTATTAAGTGCTGCTTGTAAATCTGTTTGAGAACTTAAAGTACCTGTAATGCCACCCCAACAAGCAGTACCACCAGCATTACTTGTTCCAGTAATTGAATAAATTGTTAAATTATTACCAGTTAATTTGAGTTTAGTACCACCAGATGCTGTAAATGTATTTCCTGAAAATAATGTTGGTTTTGAACTTATTTGTGTCCAAGTAACACCTGTAAGATAGACTGAAAGATTTGGTTTTGAAGTTAAACTTGAATAAACACCATCAAATAATGAGGGTTTACCAGTTAAACCACTGTAAACACCTGAAAACAATGTTGGTTTTGAGGTTACTTGTGTCCAAGTGACACCAGTAAGATAGACTGAAAGATTTGGTTTTGATGTTAAACTTGAATAAACACCATCAAAAAGTGTTGGTTTACCACTTAATTGTGTCCAAGTTAATCCTGTAAGATAGACTGAAAGATTTGGTTTTGATGTTAAACTTGAATAAACACCATCAAAAAGTGTTGGTTTACCACTTAATTGTGTCCAAGTTAATCCTGTAAGATAGACTGAAAGATTTGGTTTTGATGTTAAACTTGAATAAACACCATCAAATAATGAGGGTTTTGAAGTTAAATCAGCATATATCCCTGAAAAAAGTATTGGTTTACCTGATACATTTGTCCAAGTGACACCAGTTATAAAATGACTTAATTTAAGATTAGTCACTCCACTATAACTATTAAAATTTAATACAGATAATTTACCGTTTAAACAAGTCTGTAAGTCAGTTTGTCCAGATAGTGTACCAAGTATAGTACCCCAATAAACCTGACCACCAATAATTGGTGACAATCCTGTTAAATTGCCAGTTAATTTTTTATTTGAAATATTGCCAGTTAAGTTTTTAATTAAAATATTGCCAGTTAAATCCATAATATAATATTTACATATAAATACAAAAAATTATTATTTAATAAATGATATTAAATATTATATTAACATTGGGTATAATTAGTTCCAACAGTTGCATATTCAAAAGTAACTGAACCTACACTATCATAATTCCAACTAGCACCAGCACTTAAAGTTCCTGTGCAATGATAACCTGAAGTGTAACCAATACTAACAGGAGTTGCATTAATTTTTGTTCTTACTCCAGCTACTGTTAGAATTATATCAGTACTTGTTAATTCAACAACTCTTGAACCACTTCCAAAAATACCTTTTGCAACTACAAAAAAATCAAAAGTAGTGGTATTAAAAGTTTGAGCTAATTGTGTTCCAAAATTACAAACATTTGTAGCTGTTGCATATACAGCAGGAAAAATTGCAGTATATCCATAAGGAGGTGCAGGTATGTTTGTATTTTGACCAAAAATAAATGGAGCAGTCATATAATGAGTTGCAAAAGTTGCATAACCTGCAGAAATAGATGTTCCAAGGTTTATTTTTCTATTATTACTAACATCTGAAATATAAAAATCACAATAAATATTATCATCAGGTGATGCTAACCAAGAAGTCTGAAAACTGGTAATTGGACATTGAATATAACCACTTGAAGGTTTTTTTGCAGATTGACGACTATGTCCAACTAGTGGTGTATCATCAGCAACAGTAATCGCAAAAGGTGGTGATGATCTGTACATTCTATATGTACCACTTGTTCTGGTTGCAGAAGTATGATAAATATCAATTGTTAAATAATCCCCACGATCAGCAAATGCATATAAATTTAATTGATTGATAGTAAATAATAACACAAAATTCGCATAGTCAGTTCTCCAACCAATAGTAGGCATAAATTGCCAGATTACTGGTGGAAATGCTATATTATTATACGATCTAAAATCCCCCAATTTAAAATTACTTGATGGTGGTGTTAAAACAATATTTTTGCTACCATCAACTGATAGTTGTCCGGGAGCATAATATGAATAAAGATTCAAACCTGTCATACCCACTAATGTGCTGACTACGTGTGATGAACTACCTATTTCAGCACCCACATTTGTTGTTGTTATATTTGTATTTGGTAACATTATATTTATATTTTAATAAAATTTTTTATATAATTCTGTATATTCTTCTAAATTTTTAATTTTTATTTCTAATTCTTTAACACTTTGTATTAAAATTGGTATTAACTGAATGTAATCAATTGCTTTATAATCTTCATAAATAGGATGAACTAATTCTGGTAAAACTTGTTCTAAATCTTGTGCAATAATTCCATAATTTATTTTATCATTTTTTGTATTATTTAATTCTTTTGCTAGATTATTCCAATGAAATGTTACAGGTTTGATTTGATTAATAATTTCTATTGCACAAAAAGTATTAATATTTGTTTTTAATCTCAGATCAGAGACAGCATATGCAGTAACTTCTCCTTGGACAGTTAAATTTCCAACAACATTTGCAGTACTACCATTATCATTTATAATGGAATTTGTAAGTGAAAATGTACCATCGAATTTTGATAAATAATTTACTGTTCCTACCCCTGTTATTGGATCAGTAAGTGATACCTGATAATGATTTGGTGGATAACCTCCAAGTAAACCACTATCGGCAGCACAACTGCCTGTATTAAGTTTACCATTTAATTGTGTTTGAATTGAACTTGTAGTAGAATGAACATATCCTAATTCAGTTGGTGTAATACTACCTATGCTTGTAGTTGCAGGTAATGCAACATTACCACTAAATGTAGGTGATATTACATTTGCTTTAAGTCCTAGTGCTGTAGTTAGGTCTGTTTGTGAAGATAAAGTACCACTTATTGAACCCCAAGTTCCAGCACTACCAGAACCAGTTGAACATAAACAACCATCAGTTGATATAATTAACCCTGCACCTATTTTTATTCCACCAAGAACTGTTGCTGATGCAATTGGCATTGAACTCCAATCTACTGAACCTGTATAACCTGCTGCAAAAGCAGCAACATCACCCAATGCAGCTAAATTTCCGTCAATATGAAGTGTACCACCACTCCACCAGACTCCTGCAAGTCCACCACCGCCAGCACCACCTAAACCACTACCACTTCCAAGAGTAGCTGATGAAGTATTTAACTGTCCGTCTCTGCGAACAGCGAATAATGGGATTGAATTTGTAATAATATTTGCCATAATTAATAAGTTATTAAATCTTTCGTTGAAACCAACTCTAACATTTTAACTGACATACTTTCTGCAGCATCATCATAAGTACTTGAAACAATATAATATGCCTTAGACCCTTGATGTTTTTTATCTTGAATTAGTTTTAAATAAATATCAGTTAAATAATTTTTAACATTTAAATTACCATTCATAATAAAGCGTGGTTGTTTATATTGTGATAAAAATGCCTGAAGTATTATTTTAGCTGAATCAGTAGGACTTTGATAATTACTTAAAATTATATTATTATTATTAATATCTTTTGTACTTCCACGACTTGTGCCATAAGTTCCACTACCAACCTTAGTGCTTATTTCAACAGGATTAATTCGATATGATACATTATTAATAATATTAGTACTCGGTGTACCTTTAACTTCAACACCTTCGTTTGTAATACTATTACCTGCAGTATCTACAATATCAATTTTTAAATTTTTTATTAATAATTTTCTGTTTACAATGTTAACATTGTCTTGTGCTGTAATTTGTGCTGCAAAATTAATCAATAAATTATCCCAATCATCTATAAGATAAAAGGTTATATTGCCACCTTTTAAAGAATGAGTTGATGTTATTGGTATTAGCGTAGATGTAGTAGTCCAAACATTAGCTACTTGAGATAATGAACTATTAGTTGCATATTGAGTACTTGTAACATCAGCTTGTCTTACAGTAAAAAAATCAAAAGCATCGATTGATTGATTTCCCCAAGATTTAGCACTACTTGAATGACTTCCCCAAAATTGATTACCTATAATTACACCAAATTTTATAGCATATAAATATATATTAGTAAAATTTTTAGTTGTACTAAAAATATTATCTTGATATAGAGGATTTGGAACAAAAAAGTTTCCACCATTTGAATTATCAGTTGTTTTTGTTTGTAAATAAGCATCAATTGTAATTTTTAATGATAAATTTTGATCTGGATATATTGCAGTTGAACCTGTAATAGTATAAGAAATATAGTCTTTTCGATTTCCTAAATATATTGCATATTGCGGGTCTGCATCACTAGCTTCCTTAATACCTATAAAATGATTCATATTTGGATTAGGAATAGCACCATTTACATTTAAACCAATACCTTGTTTCCAACCATTAAATTTTACAGAATGATTTCGATAATAATCATTATCAGTAACTTGGATATGTTCAAAATTATTATAACTTGTCAAATCAGTTGGAGTTTTCAAATTATTAATATCATTAAAATCATAATTAAATCCATCAGTACCATTTGTAATCGTATAGGGGTCATATTTCACACTTGCTAATGTCGTCATTTGTTGTAGATCGAGATTTTGACCAGTTTGAAACCAACTAACTGTTCCACCTGTTACATCAAGATAACCACCTATAGTTGTTATACCAGTTGGAGTAAAATTTAATAAATCATATATTTTACCATAATTTATATTATTTAATGTATTGTTTAGGCAAATAGGGTCATATATATAAATATTATCACCTATGAATCTCATTGTTAAATTTAACCCCTGAAGTATTGTATTCAGAGTTTCACGACAAGACATTATAAGTTTACTTTCATCGATAAAGTTATCCTGATTAAGTATCAAACCAGTAAATATATTTGATTCAGTCCCAGAAACTTGTAGATCAGTATTTGTATATATATAATTAAATTTTATATTTAATTTTTGAAGTATTTGATTAATAATTTTACCAAAAGTAGCTGTACCTTTGTATGGTGCACCATATAAAGGATATCCATTCAAATTTTGATAATAAATTTCATCAAGTAAATTCATTCCACAATTACAATTAATTGTAATTACATTTTTAGGTAAAGATGAACTGTAATCTTCCTGATATATTTGAGCGTTCACAAATCCTTGCCAAGTTACTTTTGACGAATTAGATTCATCAAATACTTTAACCATAAATAGTTGTGGGTCTTCGGTAAAAAGTTCAAATGCTGTTAAACCACTTACTGCAATATTTATTGCTGCCCCTGAACCTATTGTACCATTTTGAAAAATATTATCAATACTTGAATCAGTAGTTATAACTAAAGGTTGTGCACCTGTTCTTATTGTAATAGGACTACCTACATAATTCTTTTTAAGAAAATCTATTCGTGTATTTCCACCTGAAAATCTTTTATGACTTGTGGTAAATCGTACACCATAATTATTTACTATATCAGGTGTTTGATTAGAAATTGTAATAACCTTTGTACCAAATTTACTGGTTAAATCATTAATTAATATTTCTTTACTTCCATAAACACTCATTATAATTATTTATTTATCATTTTAAATATTATTATTATTAACCATTTGCAGTTGCAATCACAGTTACAGTACCATCCGTAACAGCAGTTAATAAGCCATTTGAATCTATTGAAGCAGTTCCTGTACCACCCACAACTGACCATACAACTGTTTGAACTGTAGCATCAGACGGTGATACAGTTGCAAACATCTGTAAAGTTCCATTCAATGTATTAATTTCTGATGCATCACCTTGACTCGTAACATCAACTGAAGTTACAGCTACTAAACCACGAGATGTACTAAATGGATATGATAAACCAACACCTGCATTATATAATAAATTTACCTCAGTTTGAGTGATTGCTCTGTTATATATTCCTACTTCATCAATATTTCCAGTAAAAGGTAGTGTATCAGTTCTATTTCCTATCATAAATCTTGCTAATGAATTATAAACAATAGGATGATTCCAAGCTGAAGAAGTACTTATTAAAGTTCCATTTATATATAAACAAGCATAAGTTCCATCGAAAGTTGCTACTGCGTGAACCCAAGACCCTGTAGTTATAGAAGTAGATGTATTTACACCAATTGCTGACGGACTTTGAGTTGTATTATAAACAGTCCAGTATAAATGTCCTGTATTTGAAATAATTAAATCATAACCATAACCATTATCTAAAGGATAATAATCACTAATCAAATCCATATATGAGCCGGAAGCAGAAGTATTTAACCAACAAACTATAGAAATAGCACTTGTAAGTTCATAAATTGAATCTACATTTCCTAAAAAACCTCCACCACCAAAATAATAACTTTTTCCTAGTTTACCCGTTTGATTTTGTGTTACATTAGAAACTGTTAAATCTCTAAAACCTACAGAATCTATTGCATTTCCTGAAATTTCATCTAATTTCCAATAAGACATTAAACCTGAATTTAAATCAATAATATCTTGATTTGAAATAGTAATAACTAAAGCACCATAAACACCAGACCCATCAGTTGATGTTGCTCTAACTGTAACAGTTCCATTTACAGTTGCAGTTAAAAGACCAGAACCACTTATTGTTCCATTTCCTGTTCCTGCAATTAATGACCAACTAATTGTAGAATTTGTAGCACCACCCGGTGATACACTTGCACTCATTTGTAGAGTACCATTATCTGTTGCTATAGTAGTTGCACTACCTGCTCCTGTAACTGTTATACTTGTAACAGGTACTGAAGTACCATACTTATAAACCCCCATTTCAGGAGGACTATTAACAGCATCACCTGCATAATCAGTACTTAAACCTGTAATTGTTAATCCGTGACCAATTACCGGACTACCCGATTGTAAGTGAAAATCACCTGATGAAATCAATAGAGGATTGCTTGTAAGATTATTTGAAATAGTACCAGTAATTAAAGAATTAGGAACAGTATAACCATTAAGATAAAAATCATTATTCTCTACTAAAACACTTGTCATTGTGTATGCTGCATAGACAGGATAACTGTTAAATCCTTGAATTATATTGTTTTCTACTATTACACCAGTTGGACCTGCTCCAAAAGCTGGTAATTTAATACCATAATAAGTTGCCACTGCATTTCCAATTATTGTGTTATTGTAACAATGAAAATTAGTTACTACGTATGTAGGAAGAGTTTGAGGATCACAACTAATTCCATATTGATACATATTCTCAAAAATATTATATCTGATATCAACATTTGTAACTTCAGAAAGAAGAGAGTCACTAGTATTTTGAGTATTAAACCATACACCAATATCAACATTTTTAAAATGGTTTCTTTCAATTATAACAGTCTGTACTCCTTCTTCAAAATAAATACATTTAGTATATCTTGTCCAAGTAGTACTAGCTTTTGTTGCAGGACCGATTATATTATCGTGAACCCAAGCACCATAAGCATAAGAACCTTTTAATAAACCTTGACCACCAAAATCAATACCTGCTGATATTGTGTTATTATATATTTCAATACCACCCATACAAGTCCAAAGTTCCAAAGCAAAGTCCCAAGTAGTATCATCAAAAGGTGCTTTAGTAATAATATTATTGTATATTTTTATATCTTTATTACATCCGTAGATTGCTTTGATACAATATCCATTATATCCGGTAGCTCTTTGTGTCTGATCTAATGTATTATTATAAATACGCATTGTTTGTTGACCTGATATCATCAATAATCCGTGACCATCGCCATAAGTTGTATTATTAACAATAAATGCAGAACAGTTAGTTACAGTGTTATGGTGGAATGAATTACCTGTAACATAAGTTGGGGGATAATTACCATCTGATTCAAAAGAAACTCCATAGGTAGAAAAATCTACAAATGTACAACCAGAAATCTCTACATTTGATCTATACAAAACCTCAATAGGTGCATATCCTGTTAGAGCATCACCATCCATTTTTATATTCCAAATATGTTGATTACCATTTGTTAATGAACCACTATATAATAGTATTGTCCAGCTTGTATAGTGTGATTTTATAATAGAAGTTATTCCAGCACCTTCTATACTTACTCCTGCGTGTAATCCACTCTGAACTGTTTCAATAAATGTTCCTGCATTTACGTGAATAATATTACCTGAACTAGTTACTTGTGAACAAGCATAAGCTAAAGTTAACCAACCAGTACTTGATGTTTGTGCCTGAGTACTTGTATGAGAATCACTACCTCCATTTGCTGCTGTTGTGACGTAATATGTTGCCATTTTTTATTATTTATTTATATTATATTATTTATCTAAAAGAATTAATTTGTCTGTTATGATTATTTAAAACTGCAACTAAATCACTCCCTCTACCAACTAATTCACCACTTATATGTAATTCACCACCCATCATATTTTTAGATTGACTGTTTGAAAATACTTGTGAACCAGAAGGTAAATGAACTAATTCAGGTCCGTTTTCTCCAACCCACGTTGGAGCACCAGTACTAAATCCACCACTAGCTAGACCCGCAAATCCTAAAGAAGAAACAGCAGCATTAGTAGCAGCAGCAACCAGTTTACCTATACCCAAAGCACCCTCTGCAGCAGCCACTGAAGTAGTCATAGCAGGTAGATTAAGTGGAAAAGGTATCCAAGCAGCAGCAGCAACAGCTTCATTAATTGCCAATGCTGAAGCAGCAGCAGCAGCAGCTCTAGTCGCAACAGTTGATGCAACAGTTGCAGTAGTTTTTGCTAGTATAGCAGCACCAATTCCAAGATTAAGACCTAAATATGTAGCAAGATCACCAGTACCTTGTTTTGTTACTAATTTTAATATTGCCCAAGCAGCAATTTCTGCACCTAATTTTATTATTATACCTTCAATTGCTTGCATTGCTGCTTGTCCAAATGCTTTCCAAACACTTGTATGATTTTTTACAGCATCAGCCATAGCATTAAATGCATTTTCAAAATCTGATTCAAGTATTCCTAAATATTTTTTATTATTAGCAACTAATAACTCTTTTGTTTGTGCAGTAATTTTAGCATCAGTAGAACCATTTAAAGTAATTAATTTTGCATCATAAGTTTTATTGTTCTTTAAATATTCATCCCACGAAATTATATCAGCATCTAATAATTCTTTATTTTTAAGTTTATCAGTTACTATTAATTCTGCGTTAGCATCTTTTTCTGCATCTCCTTCATCCTGCAATGCTTTTATTTTATTACTTAAAGTATCTTTATATGCTGCTACTTTATAATTTTCAGCTATTTTTAAATCTATACTTACTAGAGATTTTTTTTGATTATTAAGTTCTTCTTCTGCTCTTTTTTCTTTTTCTGCTGCTTTTCTTATTTCTTCTGCTTGTTTATTCAATGCTGTTTCTAAAGTCTTTTCAGCTTCATTATTAAATTTATTATTAATTTTTTCAATTGCATCTACTCTTGCTTGTTCAATTTCAATTACTTTATCTTTATTAGCTTTATATTTTACTGTTAATGCTGCAGCAGTATCGTTAACTTTTTTTATTTCTTCTGCTTGTTGATTTAATCCTTTACCTAAAAAATCTTCAAGTCTAGTATCTTCTTTTACTGCTAATCCATAATCTTCAAGTGCTTTTTTAGATTTTTCATATTTTTGTATTAGTTGATTATTATCCCATAACTCTTTTGCATTATCTTTTTTAGTTAATGTTAAATTATCCGCTTCTAATCTTGCTATTTCCCTTGTATAAAATTCAATTGAATTTTCAGTTTCTGTATTTTTAGCACCTGCTATTACTTTTTGATCTGTTTTTTCAGTTACATCAATTGGATTAAGGTTTTGATTTCTTAATGCAGGTTTCATAGAAGATAAAAAATTTGGTGATAATGGTGAAAGCATTGCTCCCAAAAATGATTTTACAAAAGTTGATTTAAAATCATAATTTGTAGAATTAGTAGTATTATCTTTTGAACTTTTACCTTTATCTACACTGTTATTATGTATATTTTCTGGGTCTTGAAAAACAACTAAATATTGTCCGTGGTCTTTCATCCATCTTTCATATTCTTTACCAGACATCATTGCTTTTTGCCAGTAATCTAAATTTGGATTTCCAAGTTTTTCAAGAGTTAAAGTCAACCCCTTTAATGAAGTTTGAACAAGATCACTGTTTACTAAAAATTCACCCCAAGCAATTTTTACATTCATTACATTAGCTTCCATTCTTGCTATTTTGATTTGATTAGTATCAACAACATCACCCATTGCAGCAAGTTTTTCCTTAATAATGGCAGTCATATCACCAGTTTCTTTGATAGATTTTTTAGCTTCTGCCATTGAAATACCTAATGTAATGAATGATCTTGGTGTTTTTCTACCAAATCCCTGAACAATGTTTTCAACCAAATCAGTTATTGATTGATTTGTTTTCATCGCATACTGTGTCGCATACTGCAATAACATAGGCATTTTTTCAAGTGGTACATTAAAGTTTGCAGCTTTAACTGTAATTTTCATTAAATCAAACTGAGAAACAGCACCACGAGTTGCTTTTGTAATTTTATCCATATATGCAGGTGTAGCACCAGCTATTTTTTGAAATGCGGTTTGAATACCTTCCATATTTGCAGCAAGTTTTATACATTCTTCACTAAAAGAAACAATTTTTTGAAAAGCAAATGCAGCAGCCATACCACTAGCAATGTTTTTAAATACATTAGTAACTTTGTCACCCATATTTTGGACAGCCTTATGAAATTGTTCTGTTTTAGCTTGTGCATCTTGAATAGCTTTAGCTACTTTAGCTTGTGCTTCTTGAATAGCTTTAGCTGCTGCTTCTGTTTTAGCTTGTGCTTCTGTAATACCTTGAACAAATGCTTTATTATCAAGCATCATTTTAACAAGAATTGCGAAATCTTTTTCGTTCATTGTAACTATTTAATTAAAACTTATATTATAATCATAAATACTTAGTAATATTCAATTAATTGTTAATTCGTAATATTTAATGCCGCTTTTGCCCATTCCAATGTATTTAATTCCCTTTCGATAAAATTATTATCAGAATTAATTACATTATTATCATCAACATCCCAATTAAATCTTACTAAATCTGATGGTTTTTCAAATTTAGCACCTTGTGAAAGTGCTTGTATATAACATATATATCTCGTCTGTTCCCAACTTAGTTCAAAAGTTTGTTTCCAATTTTCATTAATTGCTTCGAGAATTGCAATAGTTTCTTTTTGAGACATATCTTTTAAAAAATATTCGGGTGAAATATAACCTTTACCACAAATAATTTTATATACTTCTATTGTTTTTAATTGCTTACCTTCTTTTTTTTTACAGGTTCTACAGGTTTATCTTCTTCTATTTCAAAATATTTAGTAAAAACATCTAATGCCTTAACTTTTAGTATTTTTTTAACTTCATTTGTTTTATCGTTATTATAACTTTCAACCATTGAATTGAATTCATCAACTTCATCAACATTTTTATCAATTAATTTTACAAATTCTTTGAAAGTATAATTAAATATGTTATTTACTTTAACCATACAATAATATAACATAAATAATTCTGTCATTGATTTTTCTCCACTAATAGCACCTTTGTTTGCTATTGATTCATATTCTATCAAACATTCATTATTCATTTTTATAATGTATGATTTTCCTTCTAATTCGATTGTTAATGTTTTTACCATTTTAACTATTATTAATATTTAAATTATTTTAATATAAATACTCCAAAAAAAACAAAAGATATGTTAAAAAAAAAGAGTCGTGATAATTAAATCACAACTCCTTTTTAATAATAACTAAAAACTAGGAAGAAATTAGAAAAAAATAGAATATTTTATACGCAGTTAAGAATACCTGTACCATTAAGTTTTATATTTGCTGTAGCCTTTTCTTTCAAAGGTGATGCAAAGTCCATACCCACAATATTAGCTTCTCCTGTGAATTTTAATGCACCAGCAGAAGCAGTTTTAATCGTCCAGCTTGGAGTTGAACCAGCAACAATTGCAAAAGCAACATATACGGGTAATCCTGCTGTATAAGCCACAAATAATTCTTTTGTAGAAAGTGTATTACCTGTAACTCCAGTTAAATTCATTAATGTATCACAAGCAAGTGACCATTGAAAATCGCCTGTCATAGCTTCTTTCCATCTTGCACTATCTTTATTACTCAAATCTATTTCATTAACAGATGTGGTTAAAGTTGCATTTGTACTAAAAGCACAAGGTTTTAAGTTTGTTGAACCACCAGTAGGATTCAAAAAGATCATTAAATTGTTACCAAGAATTGGCATATTAGGATTTACCATTGTATTGTAATTTTAAAAACTTCAAATTATTTTTATATAAATACTATAATTATTAAATTTAAAATATAATATTTTATTTTAATTAGTCAAAAACTCAAATTGTAATGATTGAATGTATATAACACCATCAGTACTTTCTTCTGGTACTGGTAATAACTCACATTGATATATTGTAATAGTATTACTATAACTACCAGTTTTTAGTTCAAAACAATCCCTTACTAACTGTGCAATATCAACACCAGTAGTATACGCTTTACTCATTATATTTATTTCTTCAACAATATCATTACCTACAATTCCATCTTTAGTGTAATCAGGTGTTAAAGAAATCCTTCGATATACAATATATGAATCAACTGTATCAGCATTCTCAGGTTCTAATATTGGATTAATTGAAATATTTGGTAATACTTTCAATAATTCTGCGTTTATAAATTTCCCGATTTGTATTGCGCCCATAATTATATTTTTTTATTTTAAACTCTTTTTATTTTTTATTTATACTAATTTTTTCTTATCCCATTTATTTATTGTTTTAACTAAAGAACCAGTTACAGAATTATACAAACTATCAAAGATTTGTCCTTGTGTTTTGTTAACTGCTAGGTTAAAAAACCAACTAGCAGTTATTTTACCAGTACGTCTACCTGTCTTTTTCTGAACTCTTTCTTTTGTGCCTTCTTCTTCCCATCGTGCCAAATATCCTTGCCAAACCTTTGATATTCTTGCACCTACAAATAAATAACCTTCTGGACTACCATCTTCATAATATTTAGCACCAATACTTTGTTTAACTCTTTTACTAATTGTAGTTGCTCTTGCTTCTTGTATTAAAGGTTTAGCAGCATCCATATATGCCTGACGCATAAATGATTTTTGAAATGGTTTAGAAAAATCTGCTAAACAACTTCTGAATTCTTCAATATTTGATTGTGTAAAAGCCATAATAACTTAATTCAAATAATTCTCAAATATTATTTTTTTATTTTCATAAATACCAAGGTCTGCATTACATTTCATACAAAGTAATCCACGTACTTTACCAGTTATATGGTCGTGGTCAACAGCAAATGCTCTTTTAAATTCTAATTGATGTTTTCCACATATTGCACAATAACCATTTTGATTATTAAAAATATTATTATAATCTTCAATTGTAATATTATAAAGTCTTTTTAAATTATAATTTCTTTTATTTTCAACAAATAATTTATCAGTAAGTCTACGTTCTTTTGCCCTTTTTAAATCAACTTCTCTTCTTTTTAAATGAGATTTATCATTTGTAGCTTTTGTTTTTTCAGGATTATTCTTTCTCCATTCATTAATATATTTATTGTGTTCTTCTGACATAGCAGTATTTTTATTATAAATACTGCAGTAATTTATTAGAATTAAGAAAGCTCCAAAAGATTTGCTGTGATCACTATCGTATCGTGCCATCCAACATACTTGAATGGATTCATTATTTGATATTCTTGATTCTTATAAATTAAATGATATGTTTCATCAATGTCTGTTCTATATCTTATACTTAATTGTATGATATCAGATAAAAATAACTCCATATCGATAGTATTTTTGTTTCCCCCCGTAACTGTAACTCCTGCTAAAATCTCTTTATAGTCAGAATATGTCGTAACCTGCTTGTCACCATAATCATTTGGTGTTGTTTTCGGTTCTTTAAACATAATCTTATATTTTAAAATATTGCTGTTCATCTTAATAGCGTTGTTGATACATCAAACCCAAATTAAAATAATTAAAGTTGAAATTATCATAATTATAAAAGAAGTCCTTTCTGAAAGGATTCAAATATCTTTCAATAGCATCACCTTTTTTACTTTGCTGAACACTATAGCTTGCTCTTTCCCAATCATACAAATCATTTATTATGATATATATTGCTCTACGAACAGATTTAGGCATTTCATCAGCTTTATAACCTGTATAAAATACGATCTTTAACTCCCTTGAATTAATGATATTATTATTAAAATGAATATTAAATGTATTTGAATCTTTATGTATTACAGTATATCCTGTAATATTTGTAACATTTCCATTTTTATCTGTAGATGTAACACCACTCATTGAATGATAATTTCCTTCATCAATTAGTATGTATTGACCAGCATAATTTATATAATCATTATAATAATTAAAATAATCAAATGTGTATTGAGTTGTGGTAAAAGCAATGTTTTTATTTAAATATTTCTCAGCAATGTCCGTTGCATCTTCATATATTTCTTTTACTTCAACAGCATCAAAATCATCAACACGTAGGACTTTCTGAAGTCTGTCAAGATAAAGATTATTATATGTTTTACTTAATGTTGTAATTGTAGGTCTATTCATAATAAATATTTACTATAAATACTTATATTATTAATATTATTAAAAACCGCAAATAAGTTTTAATCTATTTGCGGTTTTACATTCAATGAAATCAACTATTCTTTAATTATGATGCTAATACGACATTTCTGATGTCAGTCCAAGCGTATGGGTTAAAAGTTACATCTGCGAGACGTGTGAAAGTCAATCGAATTTCACGGGTTGTGTCAAGAGAGTAAGGATTTATAAGTATCTGGAAACCACCCCATAAGCCCACATAAGCACGACTCATATCACCAAATACGATATCATATTTTGTACTATCGTGTACACCCATTAATGTCATTGCATTGAATGCAGGAAAACCGTTAAGTATACCAGCTTGAGGATAACCATTATTACCACCAAGAGCAGGATAACTTTCGATAACTGTTCTTGCGATAGTTGCGCCTTGAGTTTGCTGAAGTTCGTTATACAAAATTCCACCTAAAATATAGGCTGGTTTTCTAAAAAGTGGTGCGAGCAAACTTGCTTGCATTTTACCAGTAATCTTTGATGTTACTGTATGACCTGAACTTGAAGTCAAATAACCACCAGTCATTGTATTTCCTGTACTAGCAAGAATTACTCTTAAAAGTTCTGCAGTTATTGCTGCTCCGGTTGCTGCATTTGCGTCAGCTACCATATCTGCAGTCATATCTGCAACTGCAAGTGCTTCAACAGTTGTAACTGTTTGATAACCATAAGCTACAGGACTCAAAGTGTGAGTGCCTTTAGTATATGATTTGCCAGTATATGGCTGAAGTTCTACGACTGGTGCAGTGCTAAGTCCTGCTGCCCAATTCAATTTATATTGTACTGTAAGATCACGGAATACAGTTACACCCCATTGTTCGTAAAGTGCTGGTACTGAGATAATATCCATTCCAGATGCGCCAACCTTAATTAAACCTGCTGTATTTGCAACAGTTTCAACTCGGTTTTCTGTACGTTTGAATAAAAGTTCGTCAGGAGCTAAAAGTCCAGCTACATTAGGATGAATTCTTTGCATTTCGCTTTGAACTTCTGCTTCAAGACCAGTAAGTCTACGATCAGCAAATTCCATAATAGCTTTACCTAAGTTATATCTTTTAGTTTTATTTTTTGTTTCTGAAGTGATTATTACAGGAGCATCAATCTTAATGCGTTCAACTGCTTCAATATCCTTCATTTCTGCTTCAAGACTTTGAATATCTTTAACTAAACCATCAAATTTAGTTCTTTCTTCTGCTGTTTTAACCCTTTTTTCGGTTTCAGCTAATGTATTAAGTTGTGTTAAAGATTCTCTTGCTTGAGCAACTTGTGATTTAATTAAGTCAATTCTTGTCATTTTTTTATGAATTTATTTTTAAAATAATTTTTATTTTTATATAAATACTATAATTATTAATTTTAAAATATAATATTTAATTTATCTTTATCATTTTCCAATTCTACTAAGTAATTATTATTTTCAATAGTTGGTATAATACGAATTTCAGAATTCTTTTCTAATTCATTTAATCTCTCTAATGCTACTGCTACATCTTCTGGTGTATACTCATTATATTCAATATTTTTATTACCGTAAACAACATCAATGTTTGTATTATCATAAGCACCACGATAACTTGCTACAGTCACATCGACTAAATTATCGACCTCATTGATTGTACGTGTATAATCACCACCTTCATTTTTTACCCAAACATCACCATTTTTTGGGACCGAAAATTGAAAACTTGATTCATAGTAGTCACCACGTTTAATCATTTGCAAAACATCATTACCTCTTGCAGTATCTGGAAGTGATGTTTCATATATTAAACCCTTATCATCTTTTGATAATTTAAGTGTACCACTAGCTGTTCGAGCTAAAAGTTCTCTAAAATCGTGATTTACAGACAAAATAACATCATTAGCTTTAGGATTAGCTAATATTTTATCAAAAGCATTAGGATTAATGTTTTCGTGAAATGTTCTCATTTCACCTTTATCCCTGACATATTCAGTTATAATTTTACTATTTTGATTAAATACAGCACCATATCCACGTATATTACGTGAATTAGTATCATTATTTATTGGTTTTGCACGATATTCTTCAGAATTATCTGGACTAAATGAATATCTACGTTCAGTTTTGCTCATTTTATTTATCTTTATTATCAGAATTATCTTTATTGTCTTTTGATTGTTCTTCAACAACCTTTTGCTTTTCAATTAAAATTCTTTTTTCTCTCTTGTCAGCTTCTTCTAATTGTTCTTTAGTGAAAGCAACATTTTTTTGTGTTATAAGTCGATTTTCCATTTTATATATATTTTATTATTTAATTATTATTTGAAGTATTACCAGAATTATTACCTGAACCATCATTTGGATTTGCATTTGGATTTGCTGTTGTTACTGGTTTCCATTCACCATTTTTAGCTGTAAGTTCCAAAGGTTGATACTGACTTTGTTTGTAGTGATATTGACCGCCATCATAAGCATCAAATCCTTCAATTGCTGCAGCTTGATCTGGACTTATAATTGCAGCATCTACCATTGTTTTTAAATATGTACTTCTTGCAATACCATCAGCAGCCATCATAGCTTGTAAACTGAACTCTATAGCAACTTCATTAGCTAAATCTTCAGGACTTAAAAGTTTTGCTGATAATTCTTTCTTAAACATATTTGCAAGAGGTGCAATAGTTTGTGTCTGAAATGCAATAATTGCATCTTCAATTGATTTATATCTCATTTCTTCAACCCCCAACATAAATAATGGTATACCATAAAGTGCACCAATTGCTGTAGTATTATATTTTAATGTCGGAAGTAATTCAGCATCGGCAAATGCAAGTTTTAATTCTTGTATTTCTGTACCAAAAGGAATTGAAACCATTTCACCAGCTTTAATAGTACCACTATTTTGTTTTTGCCAATCAATCAATGATTCATTATATTCTTTTCCTGTTACTCCTACAACACTTTTAATAGCTTTATTTGAATGTAAACCATTACGATAATAATTATCAATAGTGCTGTTAGCCTGATAATTAATACTTAATTGACGCATTAATGCTGTGGTTGGTGACTGACCAACAAGTCCGTTGTCTGAGTACATCATTAAATGGATTAGATCAGTACTTCTTATTTCTTCATCACCAAATTTGAATATTAATACACCTGCTTCATTTAATCTATATCCTGTTAATTTACTTGGATGTATAATGTCAATCGAAACAGCATCACCACTAGGTTTCTTTATTCTTGACCAAGCATTTCCCCAACCTAAACAATGATTTAACATAGTACTTACCCAAACATTAGTTGTTTGATAACTATTTGGTTGATTATGAATTAAATTCCATAATTTATGATCTTTAAATTTCTTATTTGCAGATGTAATATTTAGGGGTAATTTACTTACTGTATCACATAATATCTTTTTACAAGTGTATATTGTGTTAATTGCATCAACATTTGTATCAGTAAACATACCATTACCTTCAATCATTGCCCTTATTCTTGCTGCTTGAAATTCTGCAAATTGCACGTCTGTGCCGACTAATGTCGGAACATTTATATTTAGTGAGGAAAGTAGTGTTTGAAACATAATTTATATTTATTATAAATACTATTGTTATTTAATTAAGTATTTATTATAAATAGTATTAACTTTACAATTATGGATAAAGTAATTATATATGGTTTGTTTGACCCAAGAACTGGTGAATGCTTTTATATTGGTAAAACTTCTGTTAGTTTAAAAGATAGATTATATCAACATATATATTGTAAATCAAATAATTTACATAAAATCAATAAAATTAAACAGATTTTAAGTTGTGGCTTACAACCAAGAATTGCAGAATTATTAACCTTTGATGATTATTATGATGAAGTATTGCAAAGATATTTTCACGAATTTGTTGAAATGTATTTCATTCAGTATGCTAAAGATACTTTACATTGTTCTTTAGTAAATTTAAGTAAAGGTGGTGAAGGTGGTTTTAATGGTCAATTAAGAAAAGTATTTCAATTTGATTTGAATGGTAAATATATAAATCAATATAATAGTATTAAAAAAGCAGAACAAAAAAATAAAATATATCATATTTCACAATGTTGTTCAGGTAAAGTAAAAAAAGCTGGTAATTATCAATGGTCTTTTGAAAATAATATAAATGTAAAAAAATATAATAGTCCAAATTCAAAACCAATTATTCAATATAATTTAAATGGTGAATTTGTTAATAAATATGATTCAATAATTGAAGCACAACAACAAATTAAAAATAAACACATTTCAGATTGTTGTTTAGATAAACGTAATACTGCTGGTGGTTATATTTGGAAATTTTTAAATTAATTTAAATTTTAATTGTAATAGGCACATATTGAGGACGATAAATCTCAGCCTCATAATCAATACGAAAAAGTTCAAGTGCGTTAGCAAAAGCTACACAAGAATCTATACTATCTCTCGATAATTTTTTATTCATTTTTATATTAGCATTAATATCTTTATATATAACGATATTTTTAAACATCCATTTGAATGCTGGATTTACACAAGTAACTTGTTCTTGAGCAAATATTCTATCCATTAATTTTACTGATTGTGTTATATCTTTTATAGCCTGTGATACAAACTGATATTTTATTCTTTGTGCATCCATCGTTGGCATAATCTCGTCTTTATTATAAGAATCCGCTCCTAAACATTTTATTTTACAATTATGGTTTTTAAAATATAATATATCTTCTATTATATCTCTGTAATCAATTCTGCTTGTAGCACACTGCTGAATAAATCCGTCCATCAACCACGAAGTAAGATCGATTCCTCTGCCCCTGATTTTTTTAATCGGATTGTTTGGCAAATAAATAAAAGGAAAAATATAAAATTCTTTTAATAATTTATCATAATGTAATACAACTAATGATGACAAATCTTCCCTTGATGATAAATCCAAACCTAAATAAATCTCTTTTCCCCAAAAGAATTCTTTTGTTAGATTCATATCATTACCCTTTTTAAAAGCAATTTTTAATAAATCTTCTTCAATAAAGTCTTCTTCTGTACCCGACACCCACAAATTAAGATTAAATGAAAAGAATTCTTTAAGTGATGAAGGAACAATCTTTGCCTTTTCATAAAGGTTTTGGAGATAATCAATACCTAATGCTAATGAATTTAACATAGGATTACTTTTCACCCATAATTCAGGTTTATTAGCTTCAGTTTCATCATCCTGTTCAAACATCATTATATATGTTTGCTCTTCTTTTATCTCACCTTTTAGTATCTTTTCTAATGTTTGTTCGTATACATACTGAAAATATGTGGTGTTGTTACCTCTGGTAGAAATTATGGACAAAATCGGGTTAACACTCGCACCCATACCAGAAGCAAGTTTATCAACGATCTCTCCTGTTTTCATTGTGTGGAGTTCATCAACAATTGAATACGATGGTTTTAAAGAGTTTAATGCTGTAGGTTTGAATGGCATTATCTTTAGCGTTGATGTAGATTTACCAGTTTTATATCGTAAACTATATTGCATTGTATCAACTCTGTCAACAAGTGCTGGACTGTTTATAATTATATTTTTTGCTATTGCTAATGAACTTTCAGTTGTCATACCTTTAGATTCAGATACTATATATATCTTTGCATCCATATTCTCTTTCATTAGAGCATATAATGCCTGTATAACTGCCATCGTTGACTTAGTATTCTTTCTACTTACAGTTAAAAAGCTACGATTAATGCGTCTTTTTTCAGGTTCATTGGTGAAATACCAGCCATATATATTAACAAAATAGTGACATTGCCAAGGTTCTGGCACAAATGGAACATATTTATTGTGGTTGTTATCAATGTATAAGTACGAAAAGAAGTTGAATAGTTTATCCAGAGCATCATAATTCATATAAAAAGCATCATTATTTAAATCATTCTGATATCTTTTGATAGCTAACTTCATCTTTTCACAGACAATTGTGCTACCATCAGTCACTCCTTTTACATAATCATCATTACGTTTATATAGTAATGTTCGATAGTCAGCTTTTTTTTGTTCTATTGTAGATAAATTACTCATTAGAAACCGTCACCTTCATCATCCTTATTCATTATTTTATTTAGTCCGAGTTTAGCACGTTCACTAACAGATATACCCAACTGTCGTGATATAGCTAATATGTTTTTTAAACAGTTATTATAAACAGACATCATAGCTGATGTTTGCATCAATGGATAATCTACATCCCTTCTTACGTTATTCATATAACCTCCGGGTTTAACCAAATCTTTCTTCAGACTATCAACTAGCTTATAGTTGAATATCAACTCGTCTATCATACTTACATCAATACCTTCATATTGACCCTTACTTGTTATCAGCTTGATTATCTCTTGCTTTAGCTTACGATACTTGTACTTAACTACCTCAATATCATTCATTTCTACTTCTTTTTTAACTTTTTTCATATTTTTAATCATTTATTATTATAATCCCTTAATGGTAAAAACCCCTAAATATATTTTCGATTGAAGGGGGGCGGTTTCACGATGTGCACAAGAAAACTTCTCAATCCCCCCCCTTCGCACATATAACTATCTCTTATCCAACACTATAGACAACAGACGTTTCGTAACATTATCATAATCAATAACTTCACTCTTCTTCATACGTAACTGATTGTTAATCATTGTAATACGACTATGACATAACTTGTTGACACTCAACAAGTTATCCCAATTCAATCTCTTTGACCAATCGATATCAATGTCGATAATATGATGGACTTCCGTTGCCTCAAGATCAAGATCATACTCAACACAAATAGGACACTGACAAGCCGGGTTCACGGCTAACTTATACCTACGTATCTTACGCCAATAACTACTATTGTAGAACTTATCCTTTGTCTTTGCGTCTATATTCATATCAATAACAATACATATACATTTATATACATATATAAATACTATCAATATATATATAACACTGATGACTGATGATGACTGACTACAGTCAATGACACGTATACATATACACGTATACCTATACACGTACACATACACACGTATACATATACACGTATACCTATACACGTACTGACTGACTATGACTGATGATGACTATGACACACACACGTACATATACACATATACACATATCTACATACGTATTTCCCGGCACAAAAAAAATACCCCTCAAATTAAGGGGTATTATTCCGTTCCTTGTATTGTATTCCTAGATCATACCTTTACTTGACGGGGTACATAAACCAACCAGTATTGCTACAAATACGCTCATAATACCTATTATTATTACGCCTATTACATTTGCCACTATTACGAATGGGGAAGACTTTACGACTTGTTTCTTTTGTGATTTCATAATAGTAATTATTTAGGTAAAATATTTAACTTTTCTTTTGTATAAAAATATTCGCACATCTTATTAACGTGCATCCATAATTGCATCGCCAACCAATACTGAAAATTATTCATTTCAGGGTCTTCTGAGGGACTTTTGCCATCAGGTAACTCGTCAACATTATATTGAGTATGATCAATAACATAACCTCTTATAAAGGATTTGTCAATAACATCTTCAATATGGAATTGTTCTCCGTCAAATACAATCTCTGTATCGACTTTTTCGAAAATTGTATTTGCAAGTGCTGCGTTTACAATCTCCATCAATTCTTCATTTTTTAAATAAAACTTTTTCATTTTAGTAATTTTTTAATTATTATCATTATTATTTTTATATTGTTTCGAAAAAAGCATCCATCTTTATCATTGCTTCTTTTTCTTCTTCTTCTTGTTCGTGATATACGTATTCTATATGACGAAAATCATTCTTTATTCTCTCATTATAAAATTCTAAGTCCTCTATTTCTTTAGTACTACGTGGCAAATTATATTCTATAATTCTATTAACTTCGTTAAGGGAATAATTTATAGTTTTTAAATATTCATTTATTCTCTTCTGATTCTCTTCCGAAAAATAAATATTCTCAATACTATTACTGTTTACTCCTTCAGATATCTCTTCGACCTTCTCTTCTATTTCAATACATTCTCTTTTTTCTTGCATATTTTTTAATTCTTGTTCTCGCATCAGTAAAAACATTCTCGTTGAATTCTCATATTCTGGTTTATCTGGATGCGTTGCATTATATGCATCGTGCTCAATTATACTTACTTTATCACTTTCTATAGAATTCTCTAATTCCATAATTCGTTTACCCATTACTTTTTTTCTCTCTTTTAAGGGTCTACTTGCAAAAGGGGTATTCATTATTATTAGTGCGTTCAATGTTGATTTAAGTTCGTCAACACTCATTTTTTTTAACAATGCTTCTTTATAAGATGCGCTTGTCGATTTAACATTTTTTTTCATTTTTTTTTAATTTAGTTTATAATTATTATTTTTAAATATTTCATTTGTTTACATAAATACTCGACTTTTCGGAAAAGTCAAAATTATTGTCAAAAAAAAGTTTTTTATTTTTCACTGTTGTATTTATCATTTCATTTTTAATATCATTTCCGAGTTGCTTACATACTATTAAACGTCAAAATTAATTATTTATTACAATAATACAAAATATATTTATATTATTATTATTAATAGTATTATTTTATTTTGTTTTATAAATAATAATATGTGCTCCGGCTATTAGATTTGCCGATAAGAGGTATTTAAATATTACAATATTTACGCTATATAATAAGAGGTATCCGACCGTAAACATTATGATCAATGTAATTATCATAAGTATTGACTTTATCTGATTGTACTTTTGTACGCTTAGTTGCTTTTTTTTCTTTGTGATCGGTATGTTCTCGATCGGTGTTGTGTTTGTATCTGCCATATTCTTTATATTTAGGGTTACTTTGAATTTTCACAGGTTTTTGAATTTTCATAGGATTTTTGAATTTTCTCCGGATTTTCATCAACATTTTTAAAATTTTGAATCAAATTTTTATCAACATTTCCTAATTTAAATTTATAATTAAAAACAAAATCATTTAAGATTGTTGACGTAAATTTGATAATGTTACTTGCTGGTAATTTTTTACAAACCTGCTGTAATTTATCATATAAATTTTGATTAATATTCATTTCATAAAATATTTTTTTAGAATGTTCTTTACCTTTACTGATATGAAAATTACCGTATAAAGTGAATGTTTTCTTGTTTATATATAAAATAATATTTTCAACACTAATACCCATATATTTGCTGCACGTTTTTGAATCGGGAAATTGTAAAATTTCACCAGTTCTCACATTTGCAACAATTATATTGGTTGTTTTATTATACATTTTATTTTATCATTTTTTTCAGTACCTAAAATTTCAGTACCTTTTATCAGTACCTTTTAGCAGTACCTAATTTTCCAGATAGTAAATAAGCATTCCTTTTTAGCAGTAC
>OCZT010000573.1_pt1 | contig 36802 bp, 55 predicted proteins | sample 1539031 | NCBI WGS metagenome assembly OCZT01 (sample SAMEA3539308, study PRJEB22396) | soil metagenome | biome: tundra; feature: field; material: soil | place: USA | collected 2010-05 | depth 0.15 m | reverse complement strand
GTGCTATCTTGTTGATTCTATATGGTAACCACATAGAGGTGTTACCATCCCTGTATATATGCTATACCTCTGCCGGGAGGGTGCAGGATTAGAATATCATGCGTTCCCAGAGTTGTCAAATTTTGTCTGCAAAGTACAGAAAGCACAGCACTTACTGAAGTACGAATACCTTCGTATATAGCCTAAGTTGTTGAAAACACAGGACAGAGTTTCCAAAGCACACCCGCAAAATAGTTCATACTTGACAAACACATACATGTGTGATAACCTTATAGGTGAGGTGAAACTTTGATAAACGCTACGAATCCTGTTATGTTTCGAGAGAAGTACCACAAAGCCATGGAGTTGCTGAACCAGAAACCATACCTGACGTTTGAGCATATAGGCAAAGAACTTGGCATCACTCGGCAGATGGTACATCTTATCAACTGCAAGCTGGGAGTGCATGGACGGCCTAGCAAACGCGCACAGATTCTAAAAAGGGAAGCGGAAAGAAAGACACTTACACCTGTGAGGTTGTTCCCAACACGGCGGCAGGCACCTTCAGAGCACAATGCTTACGCCTCAGCAAAACAAAGGTGCACTAACCCCAAGAACCCAAAGTATGCTGACTATGGAGGGCGCGGCATAAAGTTCCTGTTCATAAACTTTGAACAGTTCTGGAAGCACATAGGAGCTAAGCCTTACCCAGAGTTAGAGTTGGACCGAATAGACAATGACGGAAACTATGAGCCGGGTAATGTTCAGTGGACTTCCCATAAAGATCAGTGCTCCATTGGGAAAAGACGAGTTAGGTCAAAAGTAAAGCAAATAAACAGCGAACCTATTGACTTCCTAGTCTCAGCATGAGATAATCATAGTGTAGCACAAATATGTGCCTAGACATCTTGAAATGTGCCGGGGCAGTCCCTTAGTCTTCTCCTTTCTAAGGCTGTGACGCCCCGGCTAGACATTGGCGACGTAAGGCTGTAGACAGTGCGGTGGAGAAACCGCCACCGCTCGCCATCGAGTTTATAACTAGCCAACAGTGTTGGTCAAGAGTACGCCCACACCAGACCTACTCTTTAATCTTGCATCAGTCTAGCGCAATCAAAGACACGCACACGACAAAGATGCACCTGAGCAGTGCGGCTCCTAAAGCCAACGGAGCCGCCGCTCACTAAGGTTTTATGTCTGATGATATTCCGCAGGACGATGAGCCACTCTTTGCATTGCAAGACGGTGCAGATGAGAGGATGAATGCATTGCGCCAGTTCGCGTGCACAACGTACGTCTCCGATGAAGTCCGCAGAGAGTGCGAGGCAGAACTCGCAGCAGCAAAGAAGACTGGATATAAAATTTATAAACATCCTAAACAAGTTTAACGTGGGCTGTTCGTCTAGTGAGAGGACTTTTGCCTTGCACGCAGAAAACGGGGGTTTGAATCCCTCACGGTCCACCAAAGTTTGACGGCTGATGGCAGAGAATGGGTATGCGCCGCGCTAAGGTGCGCGGAGTACGTGGGTAATGCCTCCCACAAAGCCGACCAGTTTGAAGAGATTCGTTGCACGCACGGTGTAGAGTACACGCGCCCCAAGAGGTGGAGAGAGCGTCTTCGAAAAGTCGTTGCTGTGTAAATCACGGTGGCGCATAATGCAGATGTCTGGGCACTGATCAGCCTGAGTCTGCATAGCAGATGTTTGGGAAGTCATGAGCCCTCGATCTGCACAGTCCGTCGTGCCTTCATCGCACGCAACGGCGCGGGAAACGAAAACCGCAAAGGCGTAGCACTGCGCCGTGGCCAACTCAGTGCGACCCTGACGTGAAGAGTCCGCTGCTCACCCTCGTCAGTTATAAAGCAGCGACCGGGAACGTATTGCTGTAGCGTTCAGGTATCCAGGCAGCAGGTAGATGGTTACTCACGCGGCGTATCCGCAAAGAATACCGTCGCACCTAAGGGAGTCACCGTTCCCCTGAAACTACGTAAGCCCCGGCTGGCGATGCTGGCTTGGCTGGTAAACGGACACATCTAAACTACACCTCCGACGTGAAGAACGGCGGACCCAAGCCTCACTCCTTTATTGGAGTGGGGCTTTCTACGTTTATGCACCCAGAGATGGTGCAGCAATTTATCTCACTCCTACCTTGTCCGAAAGCGAAAGCGGTGGACTTGTGGAGTTAATTATGTATGCCTCTTCTTACTTGGCAAAATTGTACAACCACTACAACCGAGAGTTCTTCGGTGGCAGATTGCCCAATGGTGTGAAACTGTACTACGCGCCAAAACTTGATAAGGTCAACACGAAGGATGGGAAACATCGCAGTACCTGTGCGGTGACTTATTTTTACACAGATAAACCACCTAAGATCGTGATCAGAAAGACAGCAACTTCAAACATGCGACACAGAGCGTCAGACTTACTGCATGAAATGTGTCACATCGCAAGACCGAATGCTGACTGTGAGGCGCAAGACCCAAACAGTGCATTCCAGAAAGAAATGAAACGCCTAGCGAAAGCAGGGGCATTTCAAAACGTGTGGTAAATCAAAACTCAGGAGACTCAGAATGTCGGAATTAGAAAATATAGTGAAAGCAGTCGAAGGCGAAGCAAAGAAGATCGAAGGCGAAGTTGTTGCAGTCGCAGAGAAGGCTGTGGAAGTGGTTAAGGCTGCTCTGGTTCAGGTTGTGGCGGAAGAGAAGTTGTTCCTCCGTGAAGCCGAACTGGAATACCTAAAAGCACAGTTGGAAATCCAGCGACTTGGCAAGATCGCAGAAGAGAAGTCGAAGGCATACCAAGCGTTTGTTGAGAACCTGTTCGTGAAGTATGGACTCAGCAAAGCTGAATATGTGTTTGACGGCACAGTCAACGCTTTCAAGAAACTGTAAGGAGTACGTAGTGGAAGACTCAAAGGATAAACCTCAGGCGGAATTAAAACCGCCTGAGACTTCTTTAGTAATCATCAAAACTAAAGAAGGTGGTACACGCGAGATGTTGAGAACCGCTGGTGGAACGTTTGCTAAGAAGAACAAACCACTGAGACCTTCTATTGACTTCACTCGCATAGAGCGTAAGTTCTTAGGTAGCCCCAACAAAGAGAACCCTAAACTATCAGAGCATGAAGTGGCATTTCGACACGTTATGAGCATAGCGCAGGGAAAAGGATCAAGCGATCCAAAGGCAGACATGGCTTCGGTAAAGGCGTATGAAGTGGCTATGCGCCGTGCGTTGGGTAAAGAAGCGTCATCTGAACAAGATTTAGATAGATTGGAAAAACAACCTATTACTGCGTACTTTGTCGAAGCCCCTCGCATTATGAATCCAGACATAGTAGACGCAGACAAAATTGTGGAGAAGAAGACTCAACCAAATTTTGCGGAAGTACTAGGCGTCATTACAGACGAGAAGAAATAGAGGCAACTCAGTGCCCCGAAAAAAACAAAGTGATGCACTAGAAACAAAGCCATACCTTAACTCAGACGGTACGCTGAATTTCAACAAAATTTTCAAATTCCAACCAAAGCAGACTGAACTGCTACGCAATGTGTCGCGTAGTGGCCCAGAAGGAACTAAAGTCTACTTGCAACCTGCGGCTGGTCAGTGTCTTAGCACTGGTGGCATCCGCTCTGGTAAGACTTGTGGTTGGCTGATGTTCTTCATCATGCATTACTGCTTGCGGTGGAAAGGCTGCAACCTTCTAGTCCTTCGTAGAAACTTCAAGGAGTTGGAGAACGGTGCAATTGCTGATTTCCTTACCTTCATGCCGAAGGAACTATACACTTACGATCAGACTAAGCACGTGGCAGTTTTGAAGAACGGGTCACGCGTGGTGTTCGGCCATTGCCAGAACAATAAAGACAGAGACATTGAACAATACTTAGGACAGGCGTATCCCGCCATCCTCGTTGATGAATGTGGTCAGTTCTCACCGGATGCATGGATGATGCTGTTCCAACGTAACATCGTCAACCCCGCTTGCGAACGTGATGATGTAGGAAACCTACCCATCCCGGCAATCGTTGGGTGCACGAACCCGTTGGGTCCACACTACGAGTACTACCGCACCTTGTTCGTTCAGAAGGAACCATGGAACCCAGGCGAGGAAGCTAAGCGCGACGTGGACGGTTCGTGGTGGATTAAGGAAGCAGGAGAGTGGATCAAGATTTATGATCCAGAGATGTACGCCTACCAACGTTCGACAGTTATGGATAACCCCGAACTGCTTGCACGTGACCCCGGCATCATTCCACGTTTGATGTCCATGCCGAAGGCGAAGAGAGACAAAGTTTTATTCGGATATGATGGTGTAGCTGAAGGTCAATACTTCGACTGCTTTGATCCTTCATACCATGTTCTCAATCTACGAGAAGAACCCGAGGCTATTATCTGGCAAGACTGGCAACCATGCTGGGCTGGAGAAGACTGGGGCATGGGCCACGCTAACGCCACGTACATGTTTACGAAGGCGCTGGTTAGAGACTCAGTTGGGGACAACTACAGACTCAAGACTGTTTGCTTCCAAGAGATTGTTGTAACAGGTGGCAAGACGATGGACGAGCTAGCCTCGATCATCAAAGCAAAAGCACACTTGCCAAACGGAAAGCCAGTAACACTCAAAGCAATCTACTTCTCTCACGAGAAGTTCAACCGACAAATGGACAACCGCACACCAGCGGATGAGTACTCACGAGCGTTGAAACTTGTGGGGCTGCCAGCAGTTATATCTGCTACGCGGGATCGCATAGGTTCTGCATCGCTGATGTACAACATGATCAAGAAGGGCGAACTTGTAATCCTCGACATCTGCAGGGAGATTATCCTTGCAATCCCATCGTTGATGCGTAACCCTGACTTGATGGACGATGTGCTGAAAGTTGACGCCAAAGGTGATGATGCCTATGACGGCTTCCGATACGGATTGTACGGACATCTAGGAGCAAAGAAGAAACCTGAAGCACTGATAGAAGCAGAGAGAGTCAATAGGTTGAAAAAGACTGATCCCCTAGCTGCTCACTTCCTCAAGATGAAACTTGATGCGGAGAACGAGAACAAAAGGTCATCATTCAAACAGAAAGAACAGCCTATGTGGCAAAGCAAATACGATAATCAATAAAATCGTTGGACTAATTACCCAGCGCCAGTGCAGGGGGAGCCGCAATCTCCTCCTGCGCGAACCTATTGCGGAGGAGTTATGGGAAGACCAAGAAATTCAGAAGAAGAAAAGAAAGAACACGCACGTATTAGAAGCGCTAGGTACTACGCTGCTCATCCTGATCGTGCTAAGAAATCTAGCAAGGCATGGCGTGACAGAGATCGTAAACATGTAAATACAGTCGCGGCGGCATACGCCAAAGAACATAAAGAGCAGTACCGTGTGCATTGCACTGTACGACGTACTAAGAAGACGGCTGCGGGTGGTACCTATACATATGCACAATGGATTGCACTTTGTGACAAGTGTAACAACTGTTGTTTGTGCTGCGGTAAGAAGAGAAAGTTAACAGCCGACCATGTGATCCCCGTGGCTAAAGGTGGAACCAGCAACATTGACAACATTCAACCTTTGTGTGGGCCTTGCAATTCAAGTAAAGGAACAAAGACCACGGACTACAGGAAGGACTCAGAATGACAGGTAAAAGCATACGTCAATTTCTACGCGACCTGCTAGGCTCACGTCTAGCAGAAGTCATGCAAACTGAGATTCTTCGTTTGCAAATGGAGAACCAACAGTTGCGGCAGGACAAAGATCAAACTATAGCTGAATTGCGTTCTGAAAAGGCACAACTCACAGCTACAGTCGCACTTTATCAGATGAATATCAATCGGCGCGTAGGCATCGACCCAACTGCTAAGAGACCCGATAAACCAAGTTTTGCCAGTTTCAAGTCACCAAAAGTTCAGACACCTTGGCAGGCAGAAGTTGAAGCACACGATAAGCAGAACGAAGCAGAGTTGGAAGCAGAAGCGGCAGCAGCCGCCAAGGGGTAAACATGGCAGAAGACAAAGAAGAAAAACTTGGCGAACTGTGCCATGTGATGATCTGCGCCGTTGAGAATGGTTACAAGATTAGTTGTCAGTATGAACATGAGCCGTCGTTATCGGAGCGCAAAGGTTGGGTTCCTAGCATAGCTAATGACTGCAAAGATTACGTTGAAAAAACCAAAGCAGCCGTCATTGAACGGTTGAAGAAAGTTCTGTAAATCGGCCACGCCGAAGAGGAGCAATAATGTACACAAGCAAAAGTGGTAAGAAGTTCGGCTCGATTTTCGCTGGCCGAAAGCATGATGCCGACCACACGGAAGATGGTATGCACTCTGAAGGTGGACCTAAAGAGTCACCCGAACATGAGGCATCTGAAACACCTTCGTTTGAAGCTGGTGAGCAAGAAGGTGCTAAAGAGCACGAAGGCGTGCAAATGAACGAAGGCAAAGAGCACAACGGTGAAGTAAATGAACGTGGAGACGACCAGGAAGATGAGCAGCACGAAACTCATCCAGTAGTTGCCGAGCACGGCCCTGCGCACAAGGTTGTGATTCATCACGATGAAGCAACTGGACGCCACACGGTCACCTCACACCACAAAGACGGACACGTTCACACGAACGTACACGAGCACGCGCACAACGCGCACGAAGAAGCACGTGAACTGGCGAACGTTCCACCTGCAGGCAAAGAAGAGAACGTCGAGAAAGACGGCTTCAATCACAAAGATCAAGGACAGCAAGGCGCACCTTCTGAAGAAGATGGATTCGCAATGCCTAACTTAGTCTAAAGGAGAATAGAATGTCAATACCCATCACCCAAACAGATGCCAATGGGCATCTAGTATCAGTAGGGAACGGAGCCATGCTGACAGGTATAGTAACTAATGTCAGCAACGGACAGGCAACTATTCTACTGACCGAAGCATATGGTCCAGAGACTATCTCTGTCACCATAGCCTGCTGCGACATCAGAGTACAGAAACTCAAGTCATAAGGAGCAACTATGCCTGCGGTTTCCAAGGCTCAATTTCGGTGGCTTCACACCGACGACGCAAAGAAACAGTTAGGAAAGTCTGGCACTGACGAATGGCTCAGTGCCACGGGATCACCCAAGGGATTGCCAGAGAAGAAAAAGGCCCCAGGTTTTGGGAGGAAGAAGAATGGGTAAGTTTGCATTCTCAATCCTGAAGGAACCGAAGACTTCCTACATGTCCCATAAACCGGGAAGTTCAGAACATTGTTTTAATTGTCATCATTTTGTAAAAGCAGAGTCAGGGTGCAACGGACCAAAGATGCGAGAACTTTCAGAGCGTCCTAAGTTGCCCAATGGAGATGTCAAAGTGCACTCCGTTTCGTGGTGTAAATTTTGGGAGGAAAAATAATGTTGGGATTAGGATTACCAAAGAAACCCAAAGCAGCACCTGCGGAGACTGCATCGCTCAACTCTACACCTTTGCCGAGTTGGCTGCAAGGCGAAGCACCAACGCCTCCACCTCGACGCAAGAACCCACGCATAGACAGCGGTGGGCAACTCGCAAGAGGAAGCATGAGGGCCGCATGATAGGGCTAGGAAAAAGACCAAAGTCAAAACTGCCTGAGCCATCTTCAAACACGAAGAGCACAGGTAAGCAAGACTACTTGGCGGAACTGATGAACTCCAAGAAAGAGAAACAACCATGGCAATCGGCTTAGGAAAACGCACGAAGTTGAATGCATCCCCTCAGCAACCTCCATTGTCTGCGAAGGATCAGAACCCTACCTCGTTCAAGCGAGTGACCATGGGCATAAAGAAGGGCACGAACGCTAAAGCCACAGGTAAGCATGGCAATAACGGCGTGAATGTGTACTAATGGCAATTGGACACAAGCAGCACAAAGTGGACTTAGGTTCACACGGCTCCTTCAATGTGAACAAAGGCGGATTGCATCGCGCACTAGGAGTTCCAGAAGGACAGAAGTTGAGTGCATCCCAGAAGGAACCAAAATCTGGGGACAGCGAGCATGTTAAGAGAATGAAGGCAAGTGCAAAGGGATTCGCAGCAATGAATCACTAGAAATCTCGTGGCTTAGCGGCTACGGGCTAGCTCGGGAGGTGCCTTCACACCTCCTTTGAGCGTCCTTGAAGGAGGACTTACAATGTCATACAAGACACCAGAGTTACGACGTGCAAATTACCTTGCCAACAAAGAGAAGCAACTGGCACAGGGCAAAACTTGGGCTAAAGAAAACAGGAAGAGCCGAAGAGCACAATATACTGCGTGGGCTAAGAAATACCCAGAGAAAGTCAAAGAACGACGCAAAACATACTACGAGGACAACCGAGAAGAGTCTTTGGAGTACAGTGCCAAGTACAGAAAAGAACACCCAGAATTGGTTAAGAAAAATCTGGCTGAGTGGAAAAAGAAAAATCCAGACAAAGTATCCGCTATTCAACAAAAGAGAAGAACTGCTAAAACCAAAGCAGGCGGTGCCTATACTTCTGCACAATGGGTTGCACTTTGCAACAAGTATGGAAATAAGTGCTTGTGTTGTTCTAAGAAACGCAAATTGACGCCGGACCATGTTGTGCCTGTGTCCAAAGGCGGATCAAGTAATATTAGCAACATCCAACCTCTCTGTGGTCCCTGCAATTCAAGCAAGGGAACAAAGACAGTGGATTACAGGCGGGAGATAAACAATGCCGGATACAGTTTCAGAAGCAACAGGAGTAGAAGCTGAAGGTTCTAACAAACAAGGCGACCAACCTGAAAGCCCGAATAATAGCCCTCTTGGGGTATATGCGCCGTTTCCATTCAGCCAGGAACCGTTTGCTGAGTTAAGCGACACGGCACGTGGCACATTGATTGCTCTCGATGATATTTGCACAAAAGCAGATGTAGCCTCTAGAAGACTTGAAGTTGAGCAGGCGTGGGAAGCGCTGCACTTCGAGAGAGGGTACCAGCACTTACTGCGCGGAAAGCGTGGAGGCTGGGAACTCCCCGGTGGTGGACAAGGCAAGAAATCCAACGACCGAAACCACAATAGTATTTATGACACAAACGTGTATGGGCCTAAGGGAGACATCATTGTCTCCGCTCTGTCACGTGAGATACCGAAGGTAGAGTTTTTCCCTGCTAACCCCGAATGGGGACCAGATAAGATTGCTGCCGAAGAGGCTGATCGCTTCAAAGATATATGGTCGCGGAACAATAATCTTCACGACCTACTAGTTCAGTGTGCCAGGATTTTCTGGAACGAAGATCGAGTCCTTCTATGGACACGGTACGAACTGAACGGCCAAAAGTATGGCTTTGAGGAAGACAAGACTACACCAACTGTACCTGATGATTTCCTAAACCCGCCCGATGATTCACCCACAGGACAGGAAGGACAGGAAGACTTTCTACAAGTCACCGAGTCCCAGTCTGAGAGTGGTGGAGAAATAGACGGCATACTAGATTCAGCAGGCGTCGGAAATAACGCTAAGAAGCCCCTGGGCATGGAAGTTACCACGGCTCACGGCAAGTTGGATCATAAGGTTCCCATCTCCGTAGACAATTTCTCCGAGATGCAGTTTGTACAGTTGATGCTGGACTATGACGTTGCTATGGTTCGTGGTATGTTCCCATGGATCGCCAGCAAGATCACCCCCGGCACTGACGGCCAATCAGCAACGCAGCTTGACCGCATTGCACGAGAGAACGTACGCCAAGCAGTACTTGGTGCGTTCGTAACTGGGGATTCACTGAGTCGCCACACCACTGTGAAGTACACATGGATGCGGCCTTCAATGTTCCTCGACCAATCCGTCAGCGATGAAGTCAAGGCCGAGTTACTAGAGGCATTCCCAGACGGAGTGTTGCTGGCTCGCGCAGGACAAGAATACGCCTTCTCACGCAATGAGAAGATGGATGAGCACATAGCTATCGGACACCCGTCAGCAGGTAAAGGACAGAACCGTAGAGCAATGGGCACTGCTCTCATCTCAGTTCAGAAGCGCATCAACGATTGGGTTGATCTTCTGGATGAATTTTTCAAGCGTACCATCCCTAAGAAGTGGATGAACGCCGAGGCATTCGATATGGATGCCATCAAGAAGGAAGTTAACGTCCCAGGTGACATAGGACCATTCCAACCTCAACCAGGACTTACAACAGAATCACAGTACATCATGGTAGAGCCAACGCCGCAGCATCAGCCTGCGCTTCCTGACTTTATCAAATGGTTCATCACGACTCTAGCCGAGGAAATCTCGGGAGCACTACCTTCTTTATTCGGTAATGCTACAGGTGAGAACACAGTAGGCAATGCAGTCATTCAGCGTGACCAAGCACTTCAGCGTGTGGGCTGTCCATGGAATAACATTCAGGACTTGTTCGCAATCGCTGCAGGTCAGGCTGTAAAGTGTGCAGCAGAGTGCCGCGACGGAAAGTCTCTTTCTCAGAATATACCTGGACGTGGAAACGTAACGGTTAACACTGCGAACCTACTTGGCGGAAACGTACTATGCTACCCAGAAAGCAACCCATCTATCCCAGAGACTGAAGAACAAAAAGCAGTCAAGATAGTAGGGATGATTGATAAGGCTATTACTGCACCAGCTACACCGTTTGCACAGTGGGTATTCAGTCCGTCTAACTTAGCCGAGACTGCAAGTGCACTGCGCATGAAAAACTACAAAGTACAAGGAGCATCGTCTGTAACTAAACAGCGATGTGAGTTTGAAATGTTGCTGCGCGGCGCACCAATGCCGAACCCACAACTTATACAGATGCAGGCAGGTCTGGAAAAAGTAACAAGTGGTATGCAGGCAGCACAACTAACTGGGCAGCCGATCCCACCAGAAGCGGCAGCAATGGTTCAGCAGGTTCAGCAGGGAATGAAGTCTCTACCACCGTTGGTAAGCACAATTCCCGTGGCTCAGGATGAAAGCGAAAACCATGCAGTAGAGGCGAACGAGTGCTTTGAATGGCAAAATAGCACAGAGGGGCAGAAGTTCAAACATGGCACCGAGAAGCAACGTGCTGGGTTTGAGAACGTTCACCTCCATTGGGCAGAGCACGTAGCTATGGCAAAGAAAATAGCAGCGGCTAATCAGCCTCCGGGGAAACCACCTTCCGAGTCGCTGAGTGTTGATGTGTCTAAAATGCCAGCAGAAGTAGCTGTTCAGGCGTTGGCAAAGATGGGAATTAAGGCAACTCCACAACTTTTTGAACAGGCTGCAGGAACTGCGCTTGACCATAAAATAGCTGGAAAAGCAATTCCCGAGGCGCTAAAACAACCCGCACCAGAACCAGAACAACATCCTGCGGCTTAGCGGTCGCAGATTAGAGTTGGGAGGAGCCTGAATCTCCTCCCCGCTCGACCTATTCAGGAGGAACAAATGCACCCAAGATATGATGCAAAGCAACAAGCCGAGTACAAAGTAGCCAATGCTGAAAAAGTAGCAAAGGATAATGCAGAGTACAGAGCCAACCATAAAGCAGAGAATGCAAAACGTTCCGCTCAATGGTACAAAGAGAACTCAGAAAAAGTTATACTTGCAACGTACCTTCGTAGGCTCGCAGCAGCGGGTTGGACTCAAGAGATGTACGATGCAAAGTTTGAAGAGCAACATGGGCAGTGTGCCTTATGCAACAGGGAGCAAGTAGACAAGAAACTATCTGCTGACCACGAGCACATAGAACCGCCCAACCCGAGAGGGCTGCTGTGTACTTCCTGCAATAGAGCACTAGGCTACTTCAAAGACAGCCCAGAACTGCTACGTAAAGCAGCAGAGTACATAGAGAAATACAAAACTCAGACAGAAGGACTCACATAATGGCTACAGATATGGTAGACTTCGCCATGTTGGATACAACATCGGCGGCTACAACAGACTCAGCAGCAGCGGCAGACTCAGCCGTAGTTGATAACCCAGTCGTAGACTCAACGACTGATACTCCAGTTATTGATGACACTACAGTCACAGATATTACAACTGGAAAAGAAACTGAAACACTCAATGCAGATGGTACGGAAAAAACACCTGAACAAGTAGAAGCGTTCAAGACCGCAGCCGCTGCCAAAGTCACATCTGACAAAGCATTAGAATCCACACCAGCTAATGTCCGCTCCGCGCTGAAAGCCATGCGTGATGCAGACCCAAAGAACGCTGGGGTAGTGAAAGAACTGCACGGTGCATTCGAACGTTGGAACGCTGCTAAGGGTATTTTCCCCAAAGGCGTTGCCGAGATGCAAGAAGCCAAAGCGTTCATCGACTCAGTAGGTGGACCCGAAGGCTATCAGAAACTGCAGGATGCTATTGATCAGGTAACCGCAACCGATGAACTGCTGTATGCATCTGATCCTACGCTGTGGGACAATGTAATAGCTGATCTCAAGGCCAGTGGACATCCCGAGGCTTTGGGGCAGTTAGCTCCGTCGATGCTACAGAAACTGAAGGCGCATGACCATGAGGGTTACTACAACACCACTATTCCAGTAGTTGCAGACGCAATGAAGGAAATCCACATGGATTCCTTCGTTAATCAATTCAATGCTGCACTGGTAGAGAAGAACGATAAGGGAGAAGTAGTTCCTAACCTTGCTAAGATCACTGCCTTAGTGAAAAGCATCACCGACTGGCATACTGAACTCAATCAAGATGCCAAGACGAGAACTGCAACCCCAACAGAAACACCAGAGCGCAAGAAGTTTCTAGAAGAGAAGGCAGCGTTCGAGAAGACTAAGACTGACTCCGTTGCAGAAGACCGCAAGAAGTTTGAAAGTGGAATTGCCGAAGAGTGTGAGCATAAGAACAATACTCTTCTTGGCAAAGCGCTTGGCGGATTCTTAAAGATGCCGTTCTTCAAAGATTTCCCACGCGAGACGCTTGTCGATCTTGGCAACGGAATCAAAGACCGTTTGTACGCAGCACTGAAGGCCAACGGCGCTTACCAGATACAAATGAAGGCGATGTGGAAACAGAAGACGCCTGACCGTGCAGCGATGATACAGTACCACGATGCAACGGTGCAAGCTATGGCCCTCGACATCGTGACCAAGACTGTCCAAAACCGCTACCCAGGTTATGCCAAAGGTGGCAGCGCCGCAGGTAAGGCAGCCGTAGCGACGGTAAAGAAAGACGCAGCAGTAAAGGCAGCAACACAATCAGTCGCTACAGGAAAACCGATTTATGTTGCCACGCGTCCTGTAAACCTTGTGCGTGATCCCATCAAAGTTGGTGGACGAGACTATTCGTCTAATGACTTGCAGGTGCTACAGATTAGTGGCAAAGGCTTCACCAAAACAACGGATGGTAAGTCCGTACGCTTTGTAACGTGGCGGAAGTAACAGTTGTAAATTGATATCAGAGAAAAGAGAAACAAATGTCAACAGGAACTACGCGAGACGGAAAGCCCATTCAAGTTAATGATCAGGTGTCAGTTACAGGAGTTGTAATTGCTGTGTCTGGCTCTGGGAGTCAAGCATCATTAACGGTGCAATGCAACGGCGCAGCAGCACAGCCGTTGTCTCCAAACGTACCGTACAACATTACCGTTCTGGCTACCGATTTGATCGGCACACAGTCGCTGTAAGAATATCTCACGCCTTGATCAGCGTGGGCTAGTGCATGGGAGAGGCCCGAACCTCTCCCTGCATGACCTTTCGGGAGGAAACAATGAGCATACCAAAGAAGCAAGCAGTGTGTCACCCTGCACTAGCACACTATGGCAAAGGGTTATGCAGACCTTGCTACATGAAGCAGTACATACGAAAGAACTTTCCACACCATCACGAAGTGAGAAGGCAATGGTGTAAAGATTTAAAGAGAAAAACTCTAGCATTGTACGGTAAGAACAAGACGTTACAGTGCTGTTGGCATGATTGTTTAATCACAGACCTCGACATGCTTACATTAGACCACAAGAATGATGATGGGTTTTTAGAAAGAAAAGAATCCAAGATGACAGGAAGCGTTGTTACTTACAGAGTAGCCTTAGCTAAAATTGACTTTGAAAAGTACCAAACCCTGTGCTGGAATCATCAGTGGAAAAAGAGGTTGAAAAGTTTAGATTCGAGTAGTTTATGTGTAACGGTGAGCGAAAACACCCTTAAAAGCGTGACAAATAAACTGCAGTACTAAAGCAAGACCCAGCGCATGAGACGTTTCTCATCGTGGCGTGGCGTGATACTCAGAGCACGAGGCGTACATTGTTTTAAGGAAATAACTTTTATGGCACTACTTGAAGCGGCTGTTGAAGCCGTTGAATTAGATGCGTTCGCGAAAGAAATCCCTGATCTAGTTTTCCACGGGACGACCGCATACAGCCTGTTCAAGGCTGAAGCAACAAAGATTCCTGTTTCCAACCAAAGCAACGCAGGTGGGACACAGAGAGCCAGTTTCCGTGTACCTTTCAGAGTACAGGCTGGCGCAGCAATCACACAGGGCACAGGCAACGCAGATTCTATGTTGCGCGGCTCTGGAAGTCAATGGGCTTCCTTCGCGCTAGCTCCAGTATACCTGTTCAACGTCTGCGAGATTTCGTGGTTAGCTCAGGCTTCCACCGACTCCAAGCAGAAGGGTCTCTTCGCTGTGAAGGCACAGGAAATGAAGAACTCTCTGGACAGTGCAATGCAGGGCATCGAAGGCTTGATCAACGCTGATGGTACTGGCATGATCGACCAGATTCCCGCAACTGCGACTATCGTTCTGAACGGCGGATCACCAGCCTCACAGACCGCTAGCATCGTAGGCATCAACGTCGCCGTAGCTTTCACCGACCAACAGGTCGTGAAGTTCTACAGCACGGGCGGTGTGCAACGTACTGCAGCAGTAACCCAGGCAACCATCAGCTATGCTGACGGCCCAAGCAACTCCCTGTTCTTCAGCACAGTGCTACCTTCCGACGTAGTTGTAACCGACTACATCGTCGTAGCTGGAGCATCGTATGGCAGCGGCAACTCGATCCTAGGCATCAAGGCTTGGGACGTGAACTCGAACACCGGAACCATCGGTGGACTGAACCGCAACGCGTACCCCGGACGTTTGAGCACCCCGACCATTAACCTGAATGGCGCGGCAATCACTCCCGGTATCTCGCAGCGTGCCGAAGTGCTATTGACCCGTGCATTGGGTCCAGACGCAGAGAGCCTGAAGTCAGGCATCTGGTATGGTCCTCTTGAGCAGGCATTCGCACAGAGCAACCTGATGTACAACGTTCAGATCGTCAACGCCCAAGAAGTTAAGGGCGAGAAGACTCTGGATATGTCCAAGCGTTACTTCTCGGATACGTTCGGCGGACGTAAGTACCACAAGTCTGCTACCGCAACCGCAAGTCGCATGGACCTCCTGTTGATGGAGAACTGGTACATCGGTGAGTTGTCTCCTCTGGAACTGTACGATTTCGGTGGCGGCAACGTTGTGGCCCCAGTGCCTGATGTGAACACCGTTGGTGGAACTTACCTCACCTCGCATAAACCCATGCAAAACATGTGCGAGTAAAACCCAATCTGATTGACTCGAAACCTGCAACGGCAACGAGGCGGAACCCGCAAGGGACCGTGAGAGACTAAGCGATAGGGCACTTGAAAGAGTGATGCAATAGTCCGAGCATACAGGAATACAAACTGTATGAGTGCAGCAGAAATGACTGTACCACGCAATGCGTGTAACAAAATGATGTTTGCATACAACACTTGTTTTAACCTTGCAAACGCAGCCCCAAGGGCTGGTTTATATATTCAAAATGCCGCCGTTCCCACGGTTTGATTTTGAGTATGCAGTTTAGATGGCTTGGTGTAGAGACCTGACCATCGCCCAGCGTGCCACTTAACGCTCTACACGTTAGGTGGTATACTGGTTATGAGATTCGTCGCAGCGACGGTTGCGATGCTAGTACAGGGGAATGCTCGAACATTTCCCTGTACGACCTTTCGAGAGGAAAATATGCCATACAAGAACCAAGAAGATCGAAGAGCACATAGCAGAAAACGCTATGCTGAAGACCCAGAGTTTAAGCGTAAATCCAGAGAGGCAACTGACCGCTGGGAAGCAGCAAATCCCGGCAAGTCCTACACACCTGAATATGGTAGAAGGATGCAACTAGAACGCCGTCACAAAATGACTGTGGATGCATACGAAGCACTCCTAGCAGAGCAAGGCGGTCACTGTGCATTGTGCCCAGCCGTGCAAGGAGACGATAAACGTCGCATGGCGGTTGACCACAACCACAAGTGTTGTGACAAAGAACTAGCCTGTGGCAAATGCAACAGAGGAATACTATGTGCTGATTGTAATCGCAAAGTAGCATTCCTAGAACAACTTTTGAAAGACACAACTTCCATTGTCCCTCGCTGGGATACGTGGTTGGAGAACGCGCAGTTTTACCTACTCAAGTATAACTGTTGGAACGAAAGGACTCAGTAATGACTCAAGAACTATCTGAAATAATGGATTTGCATGGCATGTCCAAGGATCAACTCATTGGTTTGTGCAATGCGCTGTATGAGATTGCAAAACAGCGATCAGTGCAGGCACCAGCCTTCACTTGGCTCCCCAACCCATACGTTCCTCCTGTAATGCCACAGTACCCTATATGGACATTACCGCAGGGTGGAATCACAGTTTGCAATAAGTAACTAGACTTTTGCTTGGCACTTTGCGGTGCATTAAGCAATGCCCTCGTCCCCAGCCCCTCCCGCGCAAACGTACCGGGGCTGGCGCGACGGGGATAAAACATCTCCAGACTTAGCGGTCTGGGGCTAACTTGGACTCGTATAACCTAACAAGAACTCAGGAGACTCAGAAATGGTAGGAGATATTTTAGCATCAGGCGGACGCTCCGCTCAGTTTTCTACAGGCGGAAGCAAAGCAAATGAACCAGTAGAACTGAAGAACGTGGCACCAGAAGCAGAGGAGCTAGGCAGTGGGATCACGGTGATTGACCGCCGCTCACGGTTTGATTCAGAACCAGTGAAGAAGGCAGAACCAAAGTTCCCAGAGAAGCAGTACGGAGCATTCAAGCCCATCCTTGACCGCGTGCTAATCAAACGCGTAGCAGAAGACAAGAACATGGAACAGTTGGAAGACGGCTCTATGCGTGACAAACGCACTGGGTTCATCATTCCTGCAAAGTACCGTCAACATTCAAACGTTGGGGTAGTCCTAGCAGTTGGTGATTTCGTAGTTATGGGTGGAGTTAAGACTCCCCTATCGGACATCATCAAGCCGGGGTATCGCGTACTGTTTGGCGAATACAACGCAGAGAAGTTGAAGATTTCCGATGAGCAAGTCAAGGAAATGTGTGATGCGATTGGCGTAGAGTTCGAAGCCAGTGAGGACTTGGACGTGGTTAGGGTGCAGGACATCCGTGGTATTTACAAACCAATGGAGGTGTCCAATGTCTAAACTCATAGTTGGAGGAGACTCTCCGATTGAGCAGCCCTTCGACCGCTACTGGGACGCCCCGATGACGCGCAGGGAAGCACAGGTATTGTTCCGTAAACTAGCGGCAAATGACTCAGAACTGATGGGTATGTGCGACACTGCAGCCCTCTTGATAAATTTTATCTGTGAAAAGAAAGTAGGAATCACCGACCGTAAGGAAGTTGATGACTACGTGGAACTGAAGAAAGCACAGATGGCGGCAGAGCGTGAACAGATGAAGAAGGACTCAGATGCCCAACAGAACTGCATACAGTAGGCAGTATTATTTGGAAAACAAAGAAGCGCTGTTAGTTAAGCAAAAGAGCTACAGAGAAAAGAACGCCGAGGAAATACGTGCAAAGGATCGAGCACGAAGAGCAGGCGATGAAGCACATCTAGCAAGGTGTAGAGCCTACAGCAGTAGGGAAGAAGTTAAAGTAAAAGCCAGAGAAAAAAACCTGAATAAAGTAGGGTGGACTACAGAGTTGTACAAGTATACCTTTGAAAAGCAATCAGGTACCTGTGCTATTTGTAAAAAACCAAATACTTCTGAAAGGTTCAGCGTACTAACAGCGGACCATAAACACATAGAGCCTCCTAAACCTAGAGGACTTCTCTGTGGGAACTGCAATAAAGGTCTTGGTTTGTTTTTAGACAACCCTCAACTTCTAAAGGCGGCGGTACTTTACTTGGAGGAGCACGATGGGTAGAGACACATACCAACATTACGAAGTTCCAGAGTGGTTTCAAGAAGAACTCACACGCATTGGAGGAGTAAACCGCTACGATCAACCAAACTTCCGAGTCGTATGGGGGCAGGGTTGTCAAGATGAATGCTTTTACCGTGCTGGAGGCGACTGGTCCGTAGAAGGACAACCTTCCTTTAGGGGCTATAGAGATTTACTTCTGGCAGGGGGCACAGAGTCGTGGTGCCTTCTTCAATGGCAAGATGGACTCATGTACGGCAGCCCAGAGTCATACTACGTAGGAAACTACGATGACGACACTGGTCTTCAAACACTAGGGGAGTACCCGTACTCAGGTAAATATACGATGCTGTACAATATGTGCTGGAGGGACATGAAAGAAGGGAAGCTAAGGATTGAAGCGATGCCCCTGAACTCATTCGTCTTGGACAGTGTTTTGCCCATCATCATGCAAGCCAAGGAAATATCCTACGAGAAAACCATGGCGGCTCTGAAGGAACAGAAGGATAAAGACGACGCAGCAGACTTGACTATGATCGAGGATTGTATGCGAGACGCTTCACTTGCCTTCAAAGGACCAGTGTCCTACGCACGGCAAGGGTGCAGAACCTCCATCATCGACCGTAAGGTTGAGGCAATGACTCGGAACTGGAATAAGATGGTACACAATGCGAAGTCCTTAGGGAGAGGGCTAAGCGCACACTCAGCAAATCCCACAGTATAGAAATTGATGTCAGCAACCATCCACACCTATTGCCAATAGCACGGGGCACACGTGGCTCTGGTGAGGTTATTAGTGTACACCTCAATCACGGTTGTAGCTCAATACGGGAGCACTCGGCAGTTAACCGATAGGACTGTGGCAATCCGACCACTCAACCGCGCCCTTTAGACTCGGAAAACTCAGAATGACGCACAGCGTCAGAAGGACTCAATATGGATGCAACATGCAGTTCACCAACAACCCGTGGCGATCTCAGCGCGGCGATGACTCGGGCAAATAACATAGACTGGAACTTCTCAACAGCAGATTACATGTTGAGCCGCCCAGCCGATTTCTTTGTGTATCTCTTTAACATCGCAAAGCAGGAATACAAAATTTCTCGCTTACCTATCATCAAAGAGATGATTATCCCTGCTCGCAAAGAGGGAGAAAAATACGCACGTGTTACGAAACTTCCTTCACCTATGAAGTTACCAAAGGGCAACGTAGATTCCAACGATATCGACGTTGTTGTCATGGACGGCAGACGCATGGCGATGGACATTATCAACCCTGACAACTTCTCGTTGGATCAGGATGCAGTTATCACAGGCAGTTTCTCCGTAGGCAATAACCTAGGTAAACTCGGTGTGTTTTGGTCGTTGAATGAGGAGCCAACCGAAGCAGAACTCGCTGCGGCAACCAAGCGTTTAGAAGCGCATTACCGTAGTGTACTGACCGAAGCACGTGCAGTGGAAACGTCCAATCCGCAGGCACTCCCAGCAGTGCTCACGCCAATTACCCACGCAGCGGCAGACTACTTCAGGGAAACTTTTAACTGGCATAAACGTGAGGTTCACCTAGAGAGTTGCCCACGTTGCGGACAACCTGCTAAGATTGATGCACCTTTCCACCCACTTGAAGGTGGTGGCTTGTGTATCGGAAACTGGAAAGCGGCAATAGCTGCTGGTGTAAGAAGCAGAGCGCAGGCTTATGAAGCCACGGACGATGAGCAATTTGCGCCCAAAGTTCGTAAGGTTACCTCTGTAGATGTGGAAGAAGAAGCGTAAGTCTTTAATACCTCAGGACCTCGAATCCTGAGTTAGAGTTGGGAGCAGCCTTCAACTGCTCCCTTCTCGACCTTTGAAGGAGGGTACAATGCGAGGAAGACCAAAAGGAAGCAAAGATTTATCACCTAGAAAAATAAAAGCGCATTTAGAACTAGAAGGGCAACGCTTCAGGTGTTTAGTAGTACAGAGGCGCATAGGGATCAGTAAAAATGGAAGCGTAATGTGGGAATGCCTTTGTGACTGTGGTAAAACTAAAAATGTTCCCACTAATGAACTGAGGTCTAATCGCGTAGGCAGTTGTGGTTGTCTTCTAACTGTTCCTGATCCAGCGTTTAACGGATTGTTTGGCAGTTATAAAGGTCAAGCCAAAAGCCGTGGCATAGCGTGGGAATTGACTCAAGAACAATTTAGGAAACTTACTGAATCTCCCTGTTACTACACAGGTAGAGAACCGTCAAATGTGTATACATCTGTAAGTTCCAGAGGCAGAAACAAGCGTGGTCTGCCTTCTACGGAAGATGATACCTACACTTATAACGGTGTAGATCGCTTGGATTCCAGTAAGGGTTACACATTGGATAACTGTGTATCAAGTTGCAAGGATGCAAATCTTGCAAAACAGTCGTTATCTCACTACGAGTTCATAGCACTCTGCAAAGATATTGCTGCTCGTCATTAGAATTTAGTAACACGACCTTGGCACCCGAACGAGCCTGAGCAAATTCGGTTCTGAGTCCCGCATTTGTCGGACTCTAAGGGTGCCATGTAATTTCAACACCAAACCTTAGGGGGAGTGTGACGAGAACCGTTTTTGATCTGAGTCCAAAAACCGTAACCTTTGTCCACTCCCCCTATGTTAGTTTAAGGAGACAATATGCCTAGCCCATCAATTAACGTAGGACAGGCTACCACTAGCCTTGAGACAATAATGAACCTCGTGCGTGCGATTTGCAACGACTCACAGGCAGGTGTAAATAACATTCCCGGAGAGGGGCAGATCATTACTGATTCGCCCACGATCTCTCCGTTCGTTTTGCCGATGCTTAACTCATCCATTCGTAAACTGTATCGGATGCTACGCAACGTCGGAGACCCCTGCCTTATAAGGGACAACATTATTTTCACCAACCTGCCAATCATCAATAGCCCGGCAAATGGCTTGGGTCAATCCGATCCAGCCGTTCAGACTTTCCTTGACCCCACAGGTTACTTCGATGGTGTGCAGATTTGGCCCAATTTTCCTCTTCCCGACGACATGCTTTACCCAACGCAGTTGTGGGAACGCAGAACAGGAAGCAATGATATATTTCATAGCATGGAAGCACCGTCTGGTGGCATGGAAAGTGCCATGCAGGGTCCATATCTGAAGCAATGGGAATGGCGTAACAATCGCCTGAATTTCCGTGGTGCAACGCAGAACGTGGACATTAGATTGCGTTATTACTGCTCTTTGCCACAGTTCTTCAGTTCCACTATGGACTTCGCATCGACGTATGTTCCTGTTATGGACTGCACCGACTTTCTTGCATTTGATGTCGCGGTAACTTACGCGACCATGCTAGGCTCTCCGGGTTTAGCAGGACTGCAAGTCATGGCAGCAGACCATATGTTCCAACTGAAAAACGCGAATGTCAGACGTATGCAGCATGAAACTATTCATCGCATTCCGTTTGGACATAGTGATGGCGACCTGAACAACGAGTTCAGTTTTCTTTCTTGGTAAAGAGGCTCCCATTGTGGATGCGACGTTGTGGTCAATGTGGTAGAGAATTACGTAAATCAAGTTTAGCAGAAGTCATACAATGCCTCTGCGGATGGTGGTGGGGAAAATAACATGCCAAATCTAGCACGTTTTGACACGTGGATTCGTAGCGCAGTAGGCCCAGCGGCGGCTGGTGCTAGTGTTTTTATCTGTTCGCAACCATGTGCCGTTTCTTCTAATCCTACACCAAAGGCACAGTTGTACTCTGACGTTGCTGGTACATTGCCAATCGCCCAGCCACTCGTAGCAGATGGCTTTGGACATGCGTTCTGCTACGTCGCATCTGGTACCTATACCGTGGTTGTTGTGTACGGTGGGCAGTTAGTACTCTCTTGTACAGATCAAGCCATCAGCAGCCTGTCTGGCTCTGGTTCTGGCATTTCCGTGGCAACTGCATTGCCCAGTCTCTTAACTGCAGCAGCAGGGGACGTTATCACAGCAGACGGCGCAGGAAACATCCAAGACGGTGGCGTACTGCTTTCCAGTTTAGCAATCAGTTCTGTTGTTAACGCAGCATTAGCACTGAAAGCACCCTTAGCTAACCCTGTATTCACAGGCATAGCAACGGTACCTGCTATAACTTTCCCCGGCTCTATAAGTGGATCAGTTTCCATAGTCTCTCCAGCAGCACCATCTACGTGGGCACTGACGTTACCTACTTCAGCAGGCACGGTAGGGCAAGCGCTACTTACGGACGGCTCTGGAGTAGCATCGTGGGCAACTCCCGGTCCCGTCTCTGGACAGAATGTATGGATTGCTGCAGCCAACGGTTTTGGCACTACTAACTTCGCGCAAGGTGTTTTTCAAGGAAACACAATTGGCAACTGTCTGCCGGGAAGGTATGCTTTGTGCATGCCTGCTAAATGGAAAGTAAGTTTCCAACCATACCCAGGAAATACCACAATAATTGATGCTTGCACTATCGTAGTATGTCCAGCAGATAGCCCAATTGCGTCTTCACACGTCACTGTTCTATTCTCAGGCATTGGGACTGCATCATTCACTTCAGAATTAACGTCTGATCCTATATCGTTACAAATAGACGCAGAACACGACTACTACCTGATGGTGTACTATGATGCTGGATCAAATGATCCTGGGTACTGGCAGAGCAACGGCCTAAACGCATCTGTGTACGTTCCCGGTGCAGTCTATTCTAGTGTGAACAACACCAACCCTGCTAACGTTTTGACCACGCACATACCATCAACAAACTACTATATACACTTCAAGAAGATCACGGTGGCTTAGCATGGATATGAGCAAAGTTTGGGCATGGTTAGGCAAGGCGTTCAGCGAGAACGGAGCACCTAGTTCTTCTAGAATTACCAGCACGTGGCTGTCTCTCTCATCTATGACATTGATCTGGTTTATCGTTAGGCACATGCTGTATTTGCCAACAGATAAAATGGCAGTGTGGATGGGTAACCTTCCTATGGTAATTGGAGCACTCGCTACGTTTTCCACCGCACCGTACGGCATCGGTAAGATTGCAGGAATGTTCAAGAAGGACGACGATCACAAGGACGACTCAAAATGAAAGTACTAATCGCAGTACTCAGTTGCGAGTTGTACAGGACCAACGGCAACAACCAAGCGCTTAGAGACACATGGCTTCCTTGCATAGCAGGGGCGGATTACAAGCTCTTCATGGGACAAGGAAGCCAGTGCTCACAGGCCGATGAGGTTTACGTAGACGTGCCCGATGATTACGGACACGTTACCTACAAGACACGCGCCATATACAAATGGGCGTTAGAGCACGACTACGATTACATTTTCAAGTGCTTTGCCGATACGTACGTGTGCCCCGTTAGGCTGCTAAGTAGTGGCTTCGAGAACTACGACTACGTAGGAAACTTTGCATGCAGACCACAAGGAAGTTTTGCGTACTGCACGGGCGGCTCTGGGTACTGGCTAAGCAAGAAGGCTTATGGACCTCTAGCAACGGCTCACATACCCGTCGATGAGTTGGTGGTTGTTATGCCGCCGAATCGAAGGCCCCTAAGGTCAAGGGCACCGAACAGAACAAGTTTCATACCATCAGTGACAAAGGTCCTAAACATCCTGACGTGGGCCGAGGACAGGTGGACAGGCGGCTTGGTGTACACACACGAAGACCTAAAGATACACCATGATTCTCGCTACGAGGAGAATGTGTATGGCAAAGGTCCAGAACATGACAACGACACCATAAGCATACATCTATCACGAGCAAAGTTCATAGAAGGAGAACCTTCTACATACGATAACTCTTGGATGCGTGATAAGCACAATGCATGGACGCGAGGAGTTGTTGTGCCAGTGTCAGGGTTTCACAACAAAGATATACGTGAGTTCTACGACTGGGAGCACGAGATGTTTGACCCAGCAGGCAGAGAGCACACGATAAACAAAATAGCCGTGGTCACCCCCACGGTGCCAAGCCGAAGCAGTCTGCTGGAGGAGTGCAAGGCATCTGTTAAGGCCCAGACTTGGGGAGGAGACATTCTCCACGCCGTGGGAGAAGATCATGCCAACGTTGGTGCAGCCACCATGCGTAACAACATAGTGCAAGGCATTGACCCATCGTATGAGTGGTTAGCATTCGTGGATGACGATGACATACTGCTGCCAGAGCATCTCTCTACATTAGCAGCGTCTAGCGAAGGTGCAGATGTAATCTACAGCAACTGTCAAGAGGAAGGCTTTACCAAGACGTGGCAGACTAGAGACTTCAACTATGATGAAGTCAAGTCCGCAAACTACATCCCAGTAACAGTACTCATGCGACGTAGCATGTTTGAAAAGGTAGGCGGATTCCAATCCGAACCCTACCCTGGAGAGGATCAGCATCTATGGCTCAGGGCCGCTTTAGCAGGGGCGAGGTTCGTTTACGTGCCACAAGCAACGTGGACGTACCGTCAGCACCCACAGCACCGAAAGTACTAGCCTCAGACGTTCCTGTGTTCATCAACAACCGAGACCGGGTAACCAGTACAAAATCACTCTGTGAGTGGCTTTTGAGGGCGGGCACCAAGAAGGTCGTTATTTTGGACAATGACTCGACTTACCCACCCCTCCTAGAATGGTATAGGAGCCTGCCAGAAGGCGTGGAAGCCATAAAACAAGGAAACCTAGGCCCATGGGGATTCTGGGCCTGCAACAGGCAGGAAACGCAAGGAATGCCCTATGTGGTCACGGATTCGGACCTTGTACCGTCCGACTGCTGCCCTTTGGACCTTGTAGACAGGCTTTTGAGCCTGCTTATGGAGAATCCAGGCTGTGGCAAGGTTGGACCTGGGCTACGACTTGACAACATACCAGAACTAAGCCGGGACTTCATCACAAACGGTGACGGCAAAGGATGGGACGGTGAAGGTGTATTTTGGAAACGTAGGCATTCTCCTGCGGCATTCAATGCACCCGTGGACACAACCTTTGCAATTTACAATGCATACTCCCCGTGGATCGGTGCAGGTTGGCAGAACCTTAGAACTGATCTACCTTATGTAGTGGAGCACACCCCATGGTACGTCGCCAAACCTTTTTCAGAAGAGGAACAGTACTACCGCGACCATACGAACAATGCATGGTCACACGTCGCATGGCCCAGCCCCATCAACAGTTAGGACTCAGAATGTTAACCGTTAACACGTGCGGAGGATTAGGCAACCAGTTATTCCAGTATGCCTACGCTCGATCTCTATCAGATAGATACAATGTCAGCCTCACTGATGCCTGTAATCAATATGGTCTTCAGTTAAATCATTTCAACATTACTTTGCCGATTATTCCACACCCCGGTTGGCGTTGGATTGCGGAGCGTGCTCTAAGGTTCGATACAAACCCAGAGGTAGAAGAGAACTCAATTCTTGCTGGGTATTGGCAGTGTGAGAAGTACTTCAGCCACATAGCAGATGTGCTGAAAGCAGAGTTGACCCTTAGAAACACGCCCAGCGCATCGGCCCAGAGGTTTGCTGAGCAAATCAGCGTAACGCCGAATAGCGTAATGGTGCATGTACGACGAGGAGACTACCTGACATGGGCAGCACAACGTCACGGCGCTCTACCCATGCATTATTATGAAGGCGCTCTATCTCAATTTACGAACCACAATATTTTCCTGTTCTCTGATGATCCGAGTTGCCCGTTTCCTTTGCCGTACACCAGGGTACAGTGCCAGCCGCACGAAGAACTGTGGCTTATGAGTAAGTGCAAGAACGCCATAATCGCCAACAGTTCGTTTAGCTGGTGGGGAGCATGGCTGGGGGCAGATAAAATGGGTAAAGTGATAGCCCCTAAGCAGTGGTTCAGAACAGGGAACGAAGAAGCAGCAGATATCGTCCCAGATCGTTGGCTCAGATTATGAAATGGAAGAAACTAGCATTGACTCTGTATTTTCAACTGCACGGAAGGCGTTGTGTACTGTGTTCCAAACCTGTGGATGCGGAAAATGCGCATATCGAGATTAGGGACAAAGAATACTACCTCATGCACAAAGTGTGTAAGGCTCAGGAGAAACTATGAAGGCCCTCGTCACAGGCATCACAGGACAGGATGGCTCATATCTAGCAGAACTGCTCCTAGAGAAGAACTATGAAGTGCACGGTCTAATTCGAAGATCGTCCAGCTTTAACACAGGGCGTATCGAGCACATTTTTGACAGGTTACAACTGCACTTCGGTGACCTAAGCGATGGCAGCGCACTCGGGTCACTCTTGACCAAGGTAAAACCAGATGAGGTTTACAATCTGGGTGCGCAGTCGCACGTGCGCGTGTCATTCGATTGCCCTGAGTACACGGCGGATGTGGATGCCATGGGAACGCTACGTCTCCTTGAAGCAGTCAAAGCACACTGCCCAGAGGCAAGTTACTACCAAGCATCTTCCAGTGAACTGTTCGGATCAACGCCTCCACCACAGAATGAAGTTTCACCGTTTCATCCACGTTCACCGTACGGTATTGCCAAGCAGTTCGCCTTTTGGTACACAGTGAACTCCCGTGAGCAAGGACTGCATGCCAGCAACGGTATACTATTCAACCATGAAAGCCCTCGGCGCGGCGAGACATTTGTCACACACAAGATTACCAAAGCGGCAGCACGTATAGCCCTCGGGTTGCAAAACGTCATTACTTTGGGAAATCTAGAGGCAAAACGAGACTGGGGACATGCCAAGGATTATGTCGAGGCAATGTGGCTCATGCTGCAGCAAGCAAACCCTGACGACTACGTTATTGCCACAGGGGAGACGCACACCATACGAGAACTCCTAGACGTGGCATTTGGCCACCTCGGGTTGGACTGGCACAACTACGTAGGGATTGATCCAAAGTACTATCGCCCAACAGAAGTTGATGTCCTGCAAGGAGACGCCTCGAAGGCAAAGAGGGTCCTAGGATGGGAACCAAAGATCAGATTCAAAGAACTCATTGAGGAAATGGTTAACGCAGATTGGCGCGAGGCTCAGAATGGACTTAGAACGTAAGCGTGTACTAGTGACAGGTGGAAACGGATTCCTTGGTTCACACATTGTAGATAAGCTATACGAACACGGGTGTCTGAGTGTAGTCGCACCTAGTCACGTAGTCTATGACCTACGCCGACGCGAAGAAGTATGTGAAATGTATCGTAACATAGCTCCAGATGTGGTGATCCATGCAGCGGCCACGTGTGGAGGCATACAATCATGCTCAGCAAATCCTGCACGTTTCCTGTACGATAATTTGACGATGAACACTGAAGTGCTCGAAGGAGCCAGAGAGCACAACGTAGAGAAGTTCGTAGCTATCAGCAGCGTATGCGCCTACCCTTTGAACGTAGCGTTACCTGCCGTGGAAACCGATCTGTGGAATGGCTACCCAGAAGCAACAAACGCTCCCTATGGGATTGCCAAGCGTGTTCTTCTAGAACAGTGTGCGGCATACCGTAAGCAATATGGCATGAACTGCATCGGATTGGTGCTCGCAAATTTACATGGTCCCAGAGATTGTTTTGATGCAAAGCGAGCACACGTTATACCGTCTCTAATAAGAAAGTGCATGGAAGAAGAAACACTGACTGTATGGGGAACTGGAACCGTCAGCAGAGAATTTCTATACGTTAAAGATGCTGCCGAAGCAGTTGTACTGGCCACCATGAGGTGTGAAGATTCAGAACCTGTAAACATAGCTACAGGGGTAGAGACTAGCATACGTAGAGTGGTAGACGTAGTTGTAGAGGCAACTAACTTCAAGGGAAAGACGATTTGGGATGCAAATCTCCCTGAAGGGCAGCCGAGACGTTTGTTTGACATCAGCAAAGCCGAAAGGTTCGGGTTCAAGGCAAACACTGCACTTGAAGAAGGTATAAAGGAGACTGTAAAATGGTACAAAACTCAGCATTTTACACATACCTGTGGTTAAGAGAAAATGGCATTCCTTACTACGTTGGTAAAGGCAGCGGCAGACGAGGCTTTACGAGGTATACACACAATGTAAAGTGCCCACCAAAAGAATGCATTGTGATTTACCCAGCAGCATCTGAGGCCGATGCATTTGAAACTGAAATTGCATTGATTTGGTACTACGGGCGTAAAGATTTAGGGTTTGGGTGCCTTAGAAACCTTACAAGTGGAGGAGAGAATCCTCCAAACAGAACAGGCTTGCATAACTCTGATGCGCACAAAAGGAAAATAGGAAGAGCATTAAAAGGTAGAAAGTTTTCCAAAGAAACTCTCCTCAAAATGAGAAATGCAAAACTTGGAAGAAAACTAACCCAAGAACATAAGAATAAAATAATAAGCACTTTGGTAGGCAATGTTAGGACACTAGGTCGAGTTATGAGTGCCGAAGAAAAGACTATGAGAAGTATGGCACAGAAACGTAGGAGACTCAATGTTCCCTGTTAAAACAATAGGTGGAACGCTGCACAACCACTTTGCTGACCAAGTTAGACCTGTGTCCATAGCAACAGATACCTTTGACTTCTCAGACACCACAGAGTACAAAGTTTTTTACCAACTAGAACCACCTGACATTGTTCCTACAGAACAGGCGCTGCTCGACAGTCATACGTTCTACGATCTTATCCTAGCATGGAACCAAAGAGTGCTAGATGGGTGTCCTAACAATGCATTCAAGTTCATCTTTGGTACATGTCGATGGGCAGAAGACCCAGCCGATGACTGCGATGTGTCTATGAAGCAGTTCGCTGCCTCCTACTTGACCAGTTCCAAGACGATGTGCAAGGGACATTATTTTAGGCATGAGATTTTCAACGGACTAACAACACATGTTGGTCAAATCACAGTAGCCAAACACATGTCTCCTCCATACGTAGAGGATAAGAAGGAATTTTTGTACCCTTTCCAGTTCGCCATCGTCATGGAGAACGGAAGGCGCACGAACTGGATTACAGAGAAACTGATTGACTGCTTGGTGTCTCGTACGATTCCAATTTACTGGGGATGCCCTAACGTTGGGGAGTACTTCAACACAGACGGTATACTGTCATTCGAAACACAAAGTGACCTCATGGCAATTTTGGGAAGTCTTTCGTCAAGTTTTTATGCATCAAAACTTGACGTGATTGATGCGAACTTGCACGAGGCCATGAAGTACACCAACCTCCACAAGAGGATTGATGAGGAAATCAGGAAACGACTATAACAAGGGGACGACTCAGATGATCACACTAGGACAACTGTCCATCAGCTCCCAGGGCAAGAAGTATGTCAACGACTGCCTAGACTCAAACAGGCTTTCCAAAGGAAAGTACACAGCCAAGTTTGAGCAGGACTTTGCTAAACTGCATGGCTGTGACCATGGCGTGTTCTGCAATAGCGGAACGTCTGCTCTGCAGATGGCACTGGCGGCGCTAAAAGAACGGCACTGCGATGACTACCAAGATGGCGACGAAGTGTTGGTGCCAGCGATCACCTTCATAGCTACATCGAACGTGGTGCTACAGAACAACCTGAAGCCTGTGTTCGTAGACGTGGACCCTGTAACGTTCAACATGGACCCAGAGAAGATAGCAGATAAGATTACACCACGGACCAGAGCTATCATACCCGTACATCTGTTCGGCTTACCAGCCAACATGCCACGGATTATGATGATTGCTAAACACTGGGGCTTGGACGTGATCGAGGATTCCTGCGAGACAATGTTTGCAGGCGTAGATGGCAGATCAGTCGGAACGTTCGGTGACATGGCGTGCTTCAGTACGTACGTCGCACACCTCATTGTAGGTGGCGTAGGCGGTCTGGTAACAACCAATGACTCAGTGTACGAAGAAATGTGCCGCAGTCTCATGGCGCACGGACGAGATAGCATCTACACCAGTATAGACGACGATGACAAGATCAACAAAGACATGATCGAGCGTCGTTACAAGTTCGACCGCGTAGGATACTCGTACCGCTGCACAGAGATAGAAGCAGCAATTGCCCTGTCAGAGTTGGAACGTTGGGAAGGAAACATTGCCCAACGAAGAGTTAACGCTGCTAGACTCACTATGTTGCTCAAACCCTTTGAAGACAAAATACAACTGACTAGCATTCCCGAGGGCTACACGCACTCGTACATGATGTTCCCGTTCGTTTGCAAAGACGGAGTGGACCGTGATGCACTACTGCTATATATGGAACAGAAGGGCATAGAAACCCGTTTTATGTTCCCGCTGTTGAGTCAGCCCATCTACAGGAAGTTGTTCCCAGGACTTGCGGAGCAGTACCCCGTGGCGAGCCGCTTGGAAAAGCAAGGTGCGTTCATTGGGATGCACCAGGGACTAACCCTAGCCGACATGCACTTCATTGCTCAGATCATTGCGGAGGGCCTAACCAATGCCCTATAAAGATAAGGCTAAAAGATACTTGTACAACGCTACACCTGAAGCTAAGGCCAAGAGAGCCGCTTACTATGCCACACCAGAAGCTAAGGCTAAGAAAGCTGCTTACTCTATTACACCAGAAGTTAAGGTTAGGAAGGCTGCTTCCGCTGCCATCTACAATGCTAAGTCAGAAGTTAAGGTTAAAACTAAGGCGAGGATACGGAATATTAGAAGGCTCAAAAATGGGTGGACTCCTGAGATGTTTGAGCAGACTTTACTAGAGCAAGGTAATGTTTGTGCTGTCTGTAGAGAGCCCTTTACTGATAAAGACGCAGCATGCGCTGATCACAAACATGTTAATCCACCTGAACCGAGAGGTGTACTACACCATTCGTGTAATGTAGCGATTGGGCTACTTAAAGAAAACCCCGCTCGTATCAGAGCGGCAGCAGATTATGTAGAAACATGGAGCCTTTGTGCATAAAGTGACTATAGCAGTCCTAGGTCGTTTTCCAGACATCTTCGATGGATTTGTTGAGAGTACCAACAGATACCTACCTACTATACCAAAGGTATTCGTTAGGGATGGCAGTTCAATCACTATGCCCACCAGTATAATGTGGACTAGTATACAAGGACCACCAGTTTTCAGTAACCCCGGAAACGCTAACATAGCATGGCAGGCAGCAGATGCTGACAGTGACATACTGTACTGTGGAGACGATGTACGGTTCCTGCAGCCCAACACGTGGGAGTTGCTGCAAGAGATAGCGTACTCAGACCCAAAGATTGGCATGTTATCCCCACATATCGTAGGTTCGGCAGGGAACAACCTGCAACTGTATCCACTAGCAGAAGGCATCACTTACTCCCGCCAGAGACTGGCCCTTATCTGCACGTACATCAAGCGTGAAGTCATAGATGCGGTCGGTTACATGGACCCGGTGTTCGGCGGCAGTTATGGGTATGATGATGACGACTACAACCATCGTGTGCAACTGGCTGGCTACAGTCTGGCCGTTACATCACGTGTATCCGTAGAGCACCAACACGCAGGCAGTACCTTCGCACGCACGGGACCTGGGGTAGACTGCAGAACAGGTGCAGAGAAGTTCCAAGCTAAATGGGGAGCAAAAGAAGTGGCGAAGATATCCGTAGCAGTAGCCATGGATACTGTTGTTTTTCCACCAATGATACCTGCTGTGCGTTCTGCAAGGGCACCATCTAGACTCAGGAGAGGGTAATGAAGATTCTGTTAGCAGTGGTCAACTGTCACACCCGTTTGGCGTATCAGCAATGCATACGTGAGACGTGGCTGCCGCTTGTGAACGGGGCAGACGTACGGTTCTTCCTAGGACCCTCCCAGAGAGAACCGCAGGCTGACGAAGTATTCCTAGACTGCGACGATTCCTACGCTGGATTGCCAAGCAAAGTGCGTGGCATTGTACGGTGGGCGCTGGCGCAAGGCTACGATTACGTCCTCAAGATAGACGACGACGTTGTAGTGATGCCTGATAAGTTGTTAGCATCGAATTTCCAAAGTCACAACTTTGTAGGACACAGGAATGATGTAAGGCAGTATCCTGTACCCTACGGTTTCTGCTACTTTATGTCCAAGAGGTCGATGGAACTCGTGGCTGTTGCAGAATTGCCAGGAGACAATAATGATGAAGTCTGGGTGACTTCCACGTTGTCCAAAGATGGTATTGTGTTGCACCACGACTCTCGGTATATGATTCACACAGGCAGGCAGGAAGACTTCGCACCTAAGGTAAGAGGTTTGCGTGCACCCAAGCGAGTCGTACCATGGGTTGATCACGTGGAAGGTCCCTTTGCGTGGGTTATGTTCATACCTTGGCAGGGGTACGGCAGTCTGCCACACGAAAAGAATATTGCAGAGATGAAGAGAGTGTTCAATGTCAATCGCTGAAGACCAGACGCGAGAAGAAAACGCCGCACGTAAAGAAGATAACCGACTTGCTGAGATGGACCACAGGATTGAAATGGCAAAGGTCAGGCTAACTCAGAACATGCCTAAAGACCCCCTAGTGGAAGAGTTTAAGAAACGACGCATAGTAATCGCTATGCAGGCGCGGCGGTGGAAACCAAGCGTTGACCAAACATTACCCAAGAAACGACACACATAAGGAGCCACCATGGCAACCGTACCACTAACACTGGCAGAATTATCTAAAGCACAGGCAGAGGCAGAGGGCTTTCAGAATGGACCAACGCCCCTTTTGAACCCAGCCAATCTGTACACGCAGGAAAAAGAAGGCAACCCACAGCCGCAGGTACGTGGTCCCATACCGTACTACCCTTCTAAAGAGACACCGAACCTGAAACTGTCTACACGAGACGTGTCAGCAGAGGAAGCAAACAACTTTGTAATCTTGGATAGTCTGTTCCCAAGCGGAGCAGGAGCCATTGGTGTTCCAGTTGTGCAGTCGGAAATAACCGCTGTGAACACATTGGTTGGGCACACCATTTCGGAGACTGCAGATGTCACCACACTGTACGCCATCTCGTTGTTCATGCAATCCCTTGGCAACGGTGGAGCAGGAGACACGCTGACTGTGACGATTAACTACAGCAGCCCAGCAGGTCCAACGCCGTTAGTCATTACGGTTGTAATGCACCTTGACTCTGCAAACGTGGTTATGGAAACGTACCCACTACTAGCAGCGGCAGGCACAGCTATCACAATGACCAGTGCGTACAATGGAGCGTACGCCGATCCATACACAATCAGCGCTAAACTAGTGGAGATGCCCTAATGGCAAACTTACATTTGATGGGTGGCTCTAACGTAGCCACAAACACCAGCCAGATTAACTTCGAAGACGGAACAATTCAGACTTCGGCTGCGGTAGGATTCTCAGGTGGAAGCAGCATCATAGGCGATGCCACTGGCATCACGATGTCCGACCCGTTCGGCGGGGTGTTTACCATGACCGCCACACAGGCTGGTTTCACTGCAGATAACTCTGGTGGTGGGTTCAACCAGTTCTTCAACGGTACAGTTTGGGCTTCCGCAGCCTCCGATGGCAACGGCAACGGACTATTCCTTGGACCAGTCTTCGGTGGGCAGCAGGTCAACCTGTCTAACTCGTCTGGCAACGCTGGGCTGATTATCTACGGCGGTGACACTACGTCTGTCATCGGCAACCCTCTGTTCCTTGGAGTGAGTGGTGGAGTTGGTATCACGATTGATCCAACAGGGATTTCTCTGAACGGCATTGGCCTTTCTCTGATTCCGCCCATCGCTGGACAAGTTCTAACGGCTTCGTCTCCCACGGCAGCAGCCTGGGTCACGCCAAGCAGCGGCAGTTTGAATTACAAAACGGTACGATCTGCTCCTATTAGCTTCACGCAAGCAGGAGTTGTCGGACCTATTGCATTGTCCTTTGCTACACCGTTTGCAGATAACAACTACACTGTGCAAGTCACTGTGCTAGGTGATGAAGTTGCTTCAGGCACTCCTACAATCACGCAGTTCCCCTCGGTGGGCATCAGTTACATTGCCTTCCAATCTGTTATGGGTGCTGGTGTCAATGTGTGGATTGCAAACAACGATTCCATTGCGCACACAGGCGTCATCCACGTGGTAGCAATTCACGACTAAAAGTTCTTGCTGGAATCTCCAGCAGAAGTAACAAAACTAATTGTATCCGATAGGCCAAGAGGCTGAGGCGGGGAAAGAAAAATTATGTCTTCAGTAACTTCAGTAATTACATTGTCCGAACTTTGCTTCCCAGATATTACGGGAAAAACCATCCAAGCATGGGGCCAAGTTAACTTCAGCGCAGGATCGTACACGCAGGGCGGACTCGTTATGGGTCTTCTGCAGTACGCAGACACTCGCACGGTTGACTTCAACGGGTTCCTCCGTTGCTCAGCTTGGGGAGAAGATGTTGTCACTGCCACGGTAGGCGGCTACGAGTACCACTACAGCCCAGTCGGGGATGTTCTACAGATCACCCTCAACGGAGTTGAACTGGCTTCTGGCGCAGCAATTCCTGCAGCAGTGTTGAACGACATTGTTCTGTTTTTGGCAGTTTGGAACCGTACCACGGTTCTAGGATAAGGAGCATACATGCCTTTAACAATTGACCAACAACTGGCATCGGCAGATAGTTTTGCGATCCTTGGAGCGTCTACGGTAACAAACTCAGGGGCCACCGTAATCACAGGTGGAGACCTTGGGTTGTCCCCTGGAACTTCGGTGACTGGGTTTCCACCCGGCGTCGTTGTAGCTCCAAACGTAAAACATATTACCGATGCAATTGCACTCCAAGCGCAGACTGATGCAATGGCGGCTTGGAACGTGTACAAGAACTTGGCACCCGGCCCGCTGTTAACTCAGCTTGCTGGACAAGTCCTTACCCCTGGTACATACACAGCGTCCAGCACACTGGACCTGTCCGTAGGTGGCACTCTAACCCTAAGCGGAAATGGAAACTTCATTTTCCAAGTAGGGTCAGCACTGACCATCAACGTCGGGGCAACTGTACTGTTGACGAACGGCGCACTCGCCAAGAACGTAGTTTGGCAGGTAGGCAGTTCTGCTACAGTAAACACATCAGCAGTGATGGTAGGAGATATCATTGCGTCGTCTTCCGTGTCCTTGGGCACAGGAGCATCCTTGAGCGGTAGAGCCATTGCATTGACCGGAGCAGTTACATTGCTCGGCAACGCAGTTACGATACCCGCAGGCGGTGTCATCCCTGTTCCTCCGTTCCCGGTTACGACCTCCTCATTAGCCGCTACTGTTTCCTCTTTGTCAGAACTTTGCTTTCCTGACATCACGGGACGTGTTATTAGGGCTTGGGGACTGGTTACGCTAACCCCTGGTGGATACACTGTAGGCGGCATTCCGTTCGGACTGTTTCCGTTCTTGGATGTGCGCACGGTGGATGTCAATGCATTCCTGAAGTGCGACGTGTACGGCGAAGAGCCGTTGACGTCGAACACCGCTGGAATCAAGTACCACTACAGTCCTGTGAATGATTCACTCCAGATTTTTTACCTTGGAGTGGAGTTCTCAGCCAGCCAAACAATTCCCGCAGCCATCTTGGCTGATGTGCTCTTGTTTGAAGCATGGGTTGACAGAACATCGGTGAGAGGATAACAACATGGCAGTTGAAGAGAGAGATGTATTCGGCGCACCGTTCAAAGTAGGCGACTACGTGATGGTGCGCTGTGCGGTAACTTCCATTGCAACATCTGGCGCTAACGGCACAGGTGGCGCTGGCGATTCCGTAACGTTGACCGTGGAATCCCCCGGCAACGTCGGAGAAAAAGTTGGTGTGACCCTAGTGGTTTCACCAATTCAATGCAGACGTACTGGAAGCAAGGACCAAGCATAATTCACCTGTCCTAACAGGAAGGGCCGTGCAAATCGGCCCACACATTCAACATCGTTGGACTAATTACCCAGCGTAGTGTGGGGTCTGCCTAAGACAGGCCCCATGCGACACCTTCTTAGGAGGAAGTAATGGGAAGAACCTACAAAAAGAAAACACACTGCAGTAACGGTCACAAACTAACGCCCGAGAACACCAGAATGCAGATGAACGGAGCCTACGTCATACAGGTTTGCAGAGCATGCAAACGAGAGTGGGCGCGTGAGCATAACGGACTCAACGGACGATCAAAGAACAACAAAAACCAGAATACAGACAAGACTCACTGCATTCGTGGGCACGAATTCACAGAAGAGAATACTGTTTGGAAAGGCGAGCGTAGGACTTGCCGAGAGTGCCATAGACAATGGCAAAAAGAAAGATCACGTAAAGACCACTTTGATCCTATTCGGTGGGAACTCCTTAGAGCACGTAGGAGAAAAGGACAGTTCAAGCGCATAGGGTGGACTCCAGAGTTGTTTGACAAAGCGTGGGAAGAACAAGAAGGAAGATGCGCAATCTGCAGAAGAGAAGTCAGTAGAGAAATAGAAAGCCACCATACTGACAAAGCCTATGCAGACCACAAGCACGTAGAGCCTCCTAAACCTAGAGGCATACTGTGTGTGAACTGCAACCTAGGCATTGGAAATCTACAGGAAAACATAAACATCATGGAAGCAGCAATTGCATACGTGAAGAAGCACAACGGAGGGTAACTATATCGGCCATAATTTAGAACAACTCGGTTAACGAAGAAGTAAATAGCCGCTCTGCACAGTAATGTGCAGATGATCATCGAGAGAATTCAGGGAATCACCTCGTAAGAGGTCAATCCTGAGCCGAGCCGCGAAAGCGGAAGGTGCAACGACTATCCCGTAGTTGGGAGTAGAGAACAGTGTTCTCGAAGCACTCGACATCCGTCAGGATGATGATATAGTCTGAACTTGTGGGTAACTACAAGAGAGAAAATGGAAACGATTTTCTCGCAACACAATTGACAGCTTCTTTAGA